>ENA-ORNW01001594-ORNW01001594.1-human-gut-metagenome-genome-assembly--contig:-NODE-1594-length-17009-cov-4.378790_pt1 | contig 17009 bp, 11 predicted proteins | sample MGYA00242121_ERZ509034 | MGnify/ENA primary metagenome ERZ509034 (study PRJEB26280, sample SAMEA2338689) | human gut metagenome | biome: human gut; feature: human-associated habitat; material: faeces... | reverse complement strand
GGCGGCTGCGGCACCTCGCTCGCCGTATCGGCACTTAGAATTATGCGGTATTGCCCTAAGACAAGCACATATCATGCTTCGTCTCTGCCGCGCGGCAGAAATTTTTATACCATGTAACCGCACAGCCGTTCTGTATAGGATCAGGCTTTTTCCGGCAATGGAAGGAGAACGCTCAGATGGAACCAGTTATCTGAACAATCTGCCGAAACCGATCCGCCATACTTCTCTGCTGTATATCGGATGCTTTTTATCCCGTAGCCATGCATATCCTTATCATGCTTCGTTGTGCGATACTCTCCGTCCACAACAGAAAGTTGCGCTGTACAGTAGTTTTCCACCCGGATGATCAAAAACACATTCTGCGTATAGACAGCCACCCGAATAAGGCGCTGCTGCGGGTCAGCCAGCTTTTCCACACCCTCTATTGCATTGTCAAGCGCATTGCCGAATATGCTGCAGATGTCCATCGTTTCAATAAAATCCAACCTTGCACCGTCCGCAACGATCGTCAGCGTGATCTGATGCTGACTGCAATACAGCTGCTTATCTGACAGGATCGTATCCAGCACATCATTTCCGGTATGCTGATTCACGCCCAGGCTCTGCATTCCTTTTTCCAGTTGCGAAAGGTATTCCTCTCTTCTGGCCGCATCTGACTCCATCCGAATGACCTGTATCTGATGCTTTAAGTCGTGGTATTTGCGGTTGATTGCTTCACTGTTATCACGACTGATGCGGTATTGCTCATACTGCCGCTTTAAAAGTGTCTGGATTGCCGTTAATTCGTGTTGGGTCTGCATGTCCTGCCACCTATCCTGCATGGAAAGCAGCACAGCCACGCCCGCGAAATCCACCAGCGTTCGTATCCAGAATATTTCCGTGGTCATACGCCCGCTGAACGGCGTATTGGTCGTCACATAGCTGATATTGCTGATTAAAAATGTGCAGATCGCTATAACGGCCGCCGATATGCTTTCACGCCTTGTCATATGCAGTGGCGCTTTATCTCTCAGCCTTTTCTGCTCAAGTCGCAGAAAAACGCCAAAGCCGCCGCCATAAAAAGCCAGCAAGAACAGTCCCTGTATCCACCAACTGCCCGGCATCTTTGATGCGCCGAATGAATAGAGCTGCCACTCCAGCGACGCAACAAACTCTGCCAGCGTGAACGCCAGCGCCCACCAAAAACCCGTATCACAAAAGTTCAAGCGGCAGCACAACCAGATTGTAGCGTACATCAAAACCAAAGCCACGATCATGCCGGGAATCCAAAGGCTTAGCGGAACAATGCCGATCAACCACTGCACCAAGCCGAATAAGGGCAGCGCTGCTGCCAGGATCCCGGCCGTTTTTGCTGCATTATAACGCTGGGGCAGCAGCCTTACAAACAGCACACATGCCAACCACTCCGCCAGCGCAGTATACAATTTCGGAATATCTTGTATCACGCCTGTTATTCGCCTCCCATATATGCAGCAAGGGCTTCCATAAAGCTTTTCTTCCGTGCACGGCTAATTTGCAGAGCCTGCCCTTTTACGGTTACGACCAGCTGATTCACACGCTCCACATGCGCCAGATTTACCAAATAGCAGTTGTTGCACTTATAGTAATGCCTCTGCGCGAGCTTTTCCTCGGCGCTTTTCAGTGATCCTCTCTCTGCATACTCACCGATCTCGGTATGGTAGATAATTGTATGTCCGCGGCTTTCAATATACAGTATCTGGTCTGCATCCAGCCGGATCATCTTGCTCTCCTGTATCAGATGTATATAGAACTTGGATTTTCCATGTACTTTTTTAACCGCATTATGCAGCACCTGGGAGAAGGCAAAGTATTGAATGGGCTTCAATACATAGTCTAATGCCTCGACCTTATATCCCTGCACAGCAAATTGCGCAGAATTTGTAATAAATATAATGATGACATTTTTATCCATATCCCGTATGCGCATGGCCGCCTGCATACCGTCCATATGCTTCATTTGGATATCCATCAGGATTATGTCATACTCGGATTTATATTTTTCGACAATTTCCAATCCGTCTGAAAATTCAGATACACTGACCGTTTCCGAAAAATCGCTTTGATACTGATCAATGTACTTTCCGAGTTGACTGCGATACCCTGTATCATCCTCTACGATTGCGATGCGTATCATGGTAAATCCCCGTTTCGTGATCCGATGCAGCTTACCCGCCAAATATGGCAATCGCCCTGCATCAACTGATACTGTGCGTTTCTGTCTTGCCTTACCGTATATTTCCTATGCCGATTGTTCAGATTATACTCTTTTTCCCTTCCTTTTGTAAAGCTACAGAACGGTGCAGACATATTGCTCTTTTTCCCTGCGGGCAGATTTATTTGCCTTATTGCAGCCCACCCCGCCAATACCTTTTCTGAATTAACGCTCAGGTTGTTTGGGGTCGTTCCACCACAAAACGGGGGCCTTCCTTCCCTGTTTCCCCGTTTGGCACAAAGCCGCATTTTTCCAATATGCGCTGGGATGCGCGGTTGTCTGGGTCGGTTTCCGCCTCCACAAAATCCACATCTTGCTGCGCAAATGCCCACCGGGTCATGCCTTGAACCGCCTCGGTCATATAGCCGTTTCTTTCGTAGGAAGGCAAAATGCCGTAGCCTATCTCAACAGCGCGGTCTTTAGCAGGCCCGCTGCTATTCAGCAGCATCTGGTACAGGCGCAGCGCTACATTGCCCGCGAGGTGGACAGCCTTACTCCCCCGCGCGATGGCTCGTGGGCGGGCATTGGTAACCAGAATAAGCAGGCGCGTGTACGGCGCACGGTAAACGGCTACGAGGTGCAATTCTTCACACACGGTGATGACAACGTGCATGGACATTCTCCGCGCCGAGTACGGCTACCAAGGCATCGTCATGACCGACTGGGTCACACCGATGACCGGGGATGCGCGCTCTGCCCACCGGGATTCGCAGGCGCAGTATGTAGCTGCGGCAGGCGGCGACCTGTTCATGCCCGGCAACAAGGGTATTATGACAACCTGCTGCAGGGCATCGACAGCGGCGCAGTGACGCTGGAGCAGGTAAAAATCAATGCCTCCCGCGTGGTCAGAACGGTCCGGGCGCTGACACAAGAATAAAATACAAAAACCTCTGCCAGACTGGATGTTTGCCTGGCAGAGGTTTTTTAATAAGTATTTACTTTTCACGGTACTCCATTGGGGTTTGGCCAGTGACCTCCTGAAAAATCCGGCTGAAATAGTTGCGTGTGCTAAAAGAAAGTGCAGCGGCAATATCCTGCACGGTCTGGTTGGTGCTTTTCAGCAAAACCTTGGCGCGCTCAATCTTGGCAAATTTTATGTAATCTGTCACGCTCAAGCCCGTTTCTTCCTTGAATTTGTGGGTCATATAATATTCCGTATAGCCCACCAGCGCTGCAATATCTGCAGCGCGTATTTTTTTATCGAGATTCATCTCAATATAGTCCACGCACTTTTGCACCTGCTGGCTGAGATGCGGGTTGGTGCGGCATTTATGCACGCGCCGGACAAAGTCGTCATACATCATAAGGCCGAGCGGTTCAAGATCTTCCAATGTTTTTGCATTTTCAGCGGATTGGATGTAGCTGTCCCCCAGCGCGTAGGCTTCCTCCGGCGAAAGCCCGCCCTCGATGGCGGCACGGCATACCAGCGAGGTAAACACGATGATGCTGGTCTTGCTCTGGCGCAAAGCGTCATCGCTGCGCACCGGCACACCCGCGCTGATTCCCATACTGGCAGAAAGGGCCTGCCTGTAGTTCAAGTCACCGGTGCGCACCATCTGCAGAAGTCCCTGCTCTGCCATCCAGACCTTGTGGCGATCGTGAGCGGGCTGCTGCACTGTATTGCGCACCTGCGCCAAAAACTCGCTGTTGATGTCGCTGATCGCAAGGTGGTTGCCGGTCAGACAATAGTGCATCATCAGCGCGTAGCGGTGCAAGACCGTGCATTGCAGCACAGGGACGGTTTTCAACGCCTCGTACAGCTGCATGGTCCATGCCACGCTCGTTTCCAGACGGTTATAGTATTGCAGCCCCTGCTCAATCCCGCGCAGCGAAACATCCTGATAAAACACCGGCCCGATGACCCAGGCGCGTTTCAGCACACTGCCGTCCTTTTCAAAGGCAGCTGCCCATGTCATGCCAATGGCCGTGCCGAGCGTAACCGGCGTTGTGTGCCGGCTGCCGTAGTCCAGCATTTTTTTCTTGCAGCCGAATATCTCAAATGCGCTGGAGAGGAACCCCGCCTCCGGGCAGTTGCTCTGCAGCAGACTACCATCGGCATTATAGCACCATGTATAAATGTTGCCGCCGCACTGGATCAGCTCAGAAAACAGCTCCATATTTTGAAAAACATCCATCGAACCACCCTCATTTTATACCAGTATACCAAAAAAAGTGGCTGCCGTACAGACAACCACTAATATTTTTATGCGTTGGCGTATCCGCCCAGCGCCGCAAGGCTGGGCTTCGGGGTGCGCCCCATCGTTTCGCGGTTTACGGCAATCAGGCCAAAGTTCATAGCATAGCCCTTCTGCCACTCAAAGTTATCCATCAGGCTCCAGTGGAAGTATCCCTTGACCGGAATACCATCAGCGATGCAGTTTTGCACACCAGCCAATGCGGCCTCGATAAACGCCACGCGGCGGGTATCATCGGCGGTGGCAATGCCGTTTTCGGTCACGATCAGATCACCGTGGAAATCCTGCGCCACCTTGCGGATTACATTTTCCAATGCCTGCGGATAAAACTCGTAGTCCATCTGGGTCAGCTCGGCCCCCTGCGGTGCGGGCAACTGCCCATGCGCACCATACAGCGTGCGAGTGTAGTTCTGCACGCCGAGGAAGTCATCCTCCTTAATATAAGGAAGATAGTGGGTGAACTCTTCCTCCCACGCAGCGGCGGCAAAGGCTTCACCGCCCGGCTGGGCCTGCAGGTCATGCAGCGAGAGGGTCAGACCGACCTTAACCTCAGGACAGATTGTCTTGATGGCCTCCCGCGCGGCGGCGTGAGCGCGTAGAACCAGCAGATCGCCCTCCGGCGTGCGCTCGCTGACGAAAATTTTCGGCTGCGGCGTACCGAACACGGCGGCGTTTTCAGCGGCAGCATACTTCATATTCTCCATCATCTTCTGGAAGTTCATGCCCACCTGCACGCTGCCCTCGGCGGATTTGCCTGCATTGGCAGCAGCCTTGGCGGCCTGCTCTGCCATCAGGCGGAACCGCTTGGAGATAGCCGCCAGCTGCAGACCCATATTCGCCTCATTGATGGTGCAGACGATGTGAAGCTCACTGCCCAACTGCTCCATCACATAACTGACATAGCGCTTGAAATATTCGACCGTGCTTTCAGCCTCCCAGCCGCCCTTGGCAATCAGCCATTTGGGGCTGGTGAAATGCAGCAGCGTCACAACGGGTTCCACACCGCGCGCCTTGCAGCAGGCAATGACCTTGCGGTAATGCTCGATCTCGGCAGGGTCAAACTTGCCCTCCTCCGGCTCGATGCGTGCCCACTCGATGGAGAAGCGGTAGGCGTTCAGGCCCGCATCGGCCAGCAGTTTAATGTCCTCCTCATACTTATTATAATGGTCGCAGGCAATGCCGCTCGGCTCGGTAAAGCTGGTGTGGGGCAGCTGCTCCTGCGCCCAGTAGTCGGAATGGATATTGTTACCCTCGACCTGATGGGCGGCAGTGGCCGCGCCGACAAAGAAACCTTTTTCAAATTTCTGCATAATTTTCTCCTTACCTGTGCTGTCTAAAGCAAATCAAGAAACTTCTGTACCTGTATCATAACATAACAAGCGCAAGCCACGAGGGCATTATTTATCAAAGCAGAACAATATTTCGTGTTTTTTGAAATAATGCATGAATTTTTGTTCCTCATCTGCTGATTTTTATCCCCTGCTGCCGTTTTGCTTCTGGTATAGTGGTGTCAGTGAGAAAAATCACTGCGGAATTTTTAGGAGGAAAACAAAATGTTCAAAAAGAAACCCACTGCTTCAGAAGTTGACGGCGTACAATACCGCCGCGCCAAGCTTTGGCAAATCATCTGCTATGCCTGCAACGGTCTTGTCGGTATGAGCGTCTATTCCCTCATCGGCATGGCGAGTTATTCCGCCAGCATCGGCTACGGCATCACGACCGCTGCCGTTGGCATTATTCTGACCTGCTCCCGTATTCTGGACGGCATCACCGATCCCCTGCTTGCCTTTGTGTATGACCGCGTCAACACCAAGTTCGGCAAGCTGCGCATCCTGATGGTTGCCGGCTTCCTGATTGAGGCACTCGCCCTCTACGGAATGTTCACCGGCTTCTCGTCCAAGGGTCTGGGCCTGCCGGTGTTTGCCCTGCTGTACATTGTCTACATCATCGGCTACACCATCACCAACATGACTGCGCAGACCATTCCCGCCATCATGACGAATGATCCGCGCCAGCGCCCGACCATCGGCGTATGGACAACCGCCTTCAACTATCTGGTGCCGATGGCAATGTCGATGATTTTCAATGTTGTGCTGCTGCCCAAATGCGGCGGCACCTACAACCAGGCCTTCCTGTCCGCTGCCTGCAATATGACGCTGCTTGCCGCGGGTATCGGCACCGCTTTGGTCTGTCTGGGCGTTTCTGCCTACGATAAGCCGGAAACCTTTGTCGGCACCAAAAAGTCCGAACCGCTGAAAATGTCCGACATTGTCGAGGTTCTCAAGCACAACAAACCCTTGCAGTGCTACATTGCCTCCAACGCTTCTGACAAGCTCGCACAGCAGGTGGCCAGCCAAGCCATCATCAACACGCTGTTCAACGGTATTTTGATCGGCAATATGGGTCTGGCCACCATTCTGACCGTCATCAGCATGGTTCCCTCCATCTTCTTTGCGGCGTTCGGTGCCAAGTATGTCGGCAAGCACGGCAGCAAAAACGGCATCGTCACTTGGACCTATGTCAGCATGACGATTACTGCCGCACTGGTCTTGCTCTTTATCTTTGGCGACCCCACGCAAATCGGCGTTATGGGCAGCCCCTCCATGATTCTCTATGTGGTGCTGACCCTTTTGCAGAACGGTTCCAATATGTGCATCACCACCTCCAACACCTCGTATATGGCGGATGCCATTGACTTTGAGCTGGACCGCAGCGGACGTTATATCCCCGCCGTTGTCTCCGGCACCTACAGCTTGGTCGATAAGCTCATTACCTCTTTTGCCGCCGTCATCGCCACCGGCGCCGTGGCGCTGCTGGGCTACACCACCACGATGCCCCAGCCCACCGACCCCTGCACGAGCGGGATTTTCTGGATGACGCTGAGCCTAAAGTTCGGTCTGCCGCTCATCGGCTGGGTCATCACCCTGGTTGCCATGCGCGAATGCCCGCTGACCAAGGAGGAAATGGTCAACGTCCAAAAGCGCATTGCCGAGAAAAAGGCTGCTGCGCAGTCTGAGTTCTATAAAAAACAGCTTCAGTAAGCCCATTAACCAAAGCCGAAAGGGTTTGCAGCCTTTTCGGTTCTTTGAAGTTAAAACCACCCATAAGGAGTCATTCTATGAGCAAAGCAATTCTGTTGAACACCGGTTGGACTTTTACCAAGGAAGGTCATGACGAGCCGGTCACCCTTCCCCACACTTGGAACGCTGTAGACGGTCAGGACGGCGGCAACGACTACTACCGCGGCACCTGCAGCTACACCCGTAACCTGGAGAAACCGGAGCTGTCCGATGGCGACCGCGCGGTTTTGCAGTTTGACGGCGTTGCTATGACTGCAGTTGTCAGCCTGAACGGGGAGAAAGTGGCCGAGCACAAGGGCGGCTACTCCACCTTCCGTGTGGACATCACCGATGCCCTGCACGATGGTGCAAATGAGTTGATTGTTTCTGTTGACAACAGCGACAACGACACCGTCTACCCCCAGAAGGCCGACTTCACCTTCTACGGCGGCATTTACCGCGATGTAACGCTGCATGTTGTGCCCGCTGCACACTTTGCCCTTGCCGAAAACGGCGCTGTGCCCGTCAAGGTCACGCCTGCTGTGACTGACCTTGCCGAGCGCCGCTGTGAGGTGACTGTTGAGGCGTTCGTTGTCGGCGCGCAGAGCGTCAACTTCACGCTTGACGGCCAGCAGACGAGCGCCGCCGTCAAGGACGGCACCGCCAGAGCTGTGTTCACGCTGGAGCACGCCCGCCTGTGGGACGGTCTTGATGACCCGTATCTCTACACCGTAACTGCGCGGCTGGACAATGGCGAGACCGAGACCGCCCGCTTCGGCTGCCGCAAGTTTGAGATTGACCCGCAGAAGGGCTTCATTTTGAACGGCCACCCCTATCCCCTGCGCGGTGTCTCCCGCCATCAGGACCGCAAGGGTGCGGGTGTAGCCATTACCAAAGAGATGATGGAAGAGGATATGGCGCTGATTCTGGAGATGGGCGCCAACACCATCCGCCTTGCCCACTACCAGCACGCGCAGGCATTCTATGACCTGTGCGACGAAAAGGGTCTTGTCATCTGGGCCGAGATCCCCTACATCACGATGCATATGCACAACGGGCGCGCCAACACGCTGACCCAGATGGAAGAACTGATTGTTCAGAACTACAACCATCCCTGTATTGCCGTTTGGGGGCTGTCCAACGAAATTACTGCCGCATCGGCTGTCAATGAGGAACTGCTGGAAAACCACCGCGCCCTGAATGATTTGGCGCACAAGCTCGACCCGACCCGCCCGACCACGATGGCGAATGTCTTTATGCTGGAGATTACCAGCCCGATTCTGGAAATCCCCGATGTGAACAGCTACAACCTGTATTTTGGCTGGTATCTGGGTGAACTGGACCAGAACGACGACTTTTTTGATACCTACCACGCCAAATATCCCGACCGCTGCATCGGTTTTTCGGAGTACGGCGCGGACGCAAACCCCGCCTACCAGAGCGCCCACCCCGAAAAGGGCGACTATACCGAAACCTACCAGTGCGTCTACCACGAGCACATGGCAAAAATGATTGCCGACCGCCCGTGGCTGTGGGCGACCCATGTCTGGAATATGTTCGACTTTGCTGCCGATGGCCGCGATGAGGGCGGCAAAAACGGCGAGAACCAGAAAGGACTTGTCACCTTTGACCGCAAAATCAAGAAGGACGCCTTCTACCTGTACAAGGCCTACTGGAGCAAGCAGCCCTTTGTACATACCTGCGGCAGCCGCTATGTGGACCGCACAGAGGATGTGACCGAGGTCAGAGTATACTCCAACCTGCCGGAGGTTTCTCTGTACAAGGACGGGCACCTTGTCGAAACAAAAAAAGGCGACAAAGTGTTTGTTTTCAATGTGCCCATTTCCGGCAAGCACAGCATTGAGGCCCGCGCGGGGGCGTATTCCAGCGTGATTCTGGTCAACAAGGCTACAGAGCCGAATCCCGCCTACGCGATGTCCAACCGTCAGGTCGTGAACAACTGGTTTGACGGCGAGCTGGACGAAACCTGCTGGAGCGTCAAGGACAATATGGCCGCTGCCATGGCGGACGCCAAGGTGGGGCCTGTCTTGAAGGCCATCACCGACAAGGCGGCTGCCGCCCGCGGTGATGTAGCTGCCGCCGTCAAGGATAACCCGGCGCTGGTTGCCATGATGGAGCGCGCCATGCAGCGCATGACCGTAGAGGGAATGCTCAAGCAGGCCGGCGCAGATGCCGAGAGCATCAAGCAGCTGAACCGCGTTTTGCAGGGCATCAAAAAGGATGTGTAATACAGTGAAAACCTACTGCAACCCCTTGGATCTGGGCTACCGCTACCAGCACATGAAGGAGGGTGAGCGCGCCGCGGGCTTCCGCGAAGGCGCCGACCCGACGCTGGTGTACTTCAAGGGCAAATACTACCTGTTTGTTTCTATGTCGGCAGGGTTCTGGTACTCGGACGATCTGCTGCACTGGGACTTCCACGCCGACCCCGATCTGCTGATTTACGACTACGCACCCGATGTGCGCCAAGTCGGCGACTACCTGTATTTTTCTGCCAGCCGCAAGGGGCGCAACTGTCCTATTCTGCGCACCGCCGACCCACTGATCGAGCCGTTTACCGAGGTCAGCGCCCCGTTCGCCTTTTGGGATCCCGATATGTTCTGCGATGATGACGGGCGTGTATATTTTTACTGGGGCTGCTCCAACACCTCGCCCATCTGGGGCGTGGAGCTTGACCCCGATACCATGATGCCCATCGGAGAAAAGAAAGAACTGATTTTCGGGCGCGAAGAAGAACTGGGCTATGAGCGCCCCGGTAACAACGGGATCGTAGATAAAGAGAGCAGCGTGCTTTACAAGTCCATGAAGCCGTTCTATAACGAGGCAACCGGCAAGCTGGAGCTGCCGCCCCAGATGGCGCAGATGCCGGGGCTGAACGCCGAGGCGCTGACCGCTATGTTCAACGCCGTCGGCAAGCCCTACATTGAGGGCGCGTTTATGACAAAGCACAACGGTACGTATTATCTGCAATACGCCTGCCCCGGCACCCAGTACAACACCTACGCCGATGGTGTGTACATCTCCAAGTCCCCGCTGGGACCGTTCACGCTGCAAGCGTCCAACCCGTTTTCCTCCAAGCCGGGCGGGTTTATGACCGGCGCAGGCCACGGCAGCACGATTGCCGACAAATACGGCAACTACTGGCACGCGTCCACGATGCGCATTTCGGTCAACCACGACTTTGAGCGTCGCGTGGGGCTGTTTCCTGCCGGGTTTGACAAGGACGGCGTGCTGTTCTGCAACCAGAATTTTGCCGACTACCCGCACGAAATTCCGGCAGGCAAATTCGACGCCGCCAGCCAGCAGCCCAAGTGGATGCTGTTAAGCTACCGCAAGGCCGTGACGGCATCCTCCACCGCTGAGGGCAGCAACCCGGCAAACGCCGTGGACGAGGACTGCCGCCGCTGGTGGAGCGCGGGCAGCGACCAGCCCGGCGAATGGCTGTGTGTGGATTTAGGCCGTGATTATGATGTCCGCGCGATTCAGGTCAACATGGCCGATGAAAAACTCGTCGTGGACTTCCCTGCCGACAGCTACGGCGATGACCGCAAAACGCGGCATATCGAGACGCGCCTGCAGATTTCTTGCTATACCGTGGAAACCAGTCTTGACGGCGAGACCTGGACGCTGCGCGAGGATGTCGCCCGCGAATGCTCCAGCGGCTATTATGAGTATGCTGGCGGTATCCGTGCGCGGTATATTCTCGTGACGGGCGGCGCACTGCCCTACGGGCAGGTCTTGCGCATCAGCGGGCTGCGTGTGTTCGGCAACGGCGAGGGCGAACGCCCTGACGCCGCAAAGGCCGCCGCCGTTCGGCTGGACGCACTGGACGGCAAAATCAGCTGGCAGCACATCGAGAACGCGCAGGGCTGCAATGTGCGCTACGGCATTGCACCGGATAAGCTGTACCAGAGCTGGCTTGTCTATGATGCCGATGAGGTCACGCTTTCCACGCTGATGGCCGGGCAGACCTATTATGTCTGCGTGGACAGCTTCAACGAAAACGGCATCACAACGGGAAAAATCATCAAGATGGAGGGCTGAACCATGCCCACAAAGGCAGTCCAGCAATTTATGCTGGGAACCGTTTTAAGCAACGAAAATGAGGCACGGCAGACGCTGGCCGCCATGAAAGCCGCAGGCTATGACGGCATTGAGCTGTGCGGGTTTATGATCCACCCCATCGGCTTTATGGTGCGGCTGCTGACCAAGGCGGCGGGTATGCCCGTGGGCAAGGGCGGCAATCTCGACTGGCACGCTTTGGTCAAAGAAGCGGGGCTGCAGGTCGTCAGCCTGCACACCGATTTGGGCAGTCTGGAGCGCGATGCCAAAGCAGTGGCGGACGAAGCCAAAAGCTTTGGCACTAAGTATGTCGTTATTACCGGAATGTATCGCTTTGATTACGGCGATGAAGCCACGATGCACGACCTTGCCGCACGGCTGAACAAGGCGGGTGAGGAGCTGAAGGCCGAGGGCGTGGAGCTTTTGTACCACAACCACAACTGTGAGCTGCGTCATGTCAACGCCGAAAAGCGTGCCTACGACATTTTGCTGGAGGAAACCGACCCACAGTTCGTCAACTTTGAGTTTGACAGCTACTGGTTTACCGAGGGCGGCGCCAACGCCCTTGCGTGGATGCAGCGTCTGGGAACCCGCATGAAGCTGTGGCATATCAACGACCGCGGCACCCGCATTTCGGGCAGCGCCGTGACGCCGATTCTGAAAACCGACAGCATGGAGCTGGGTACCGGCAATATGGATCTCGACAGCCTGATGGCACAGGCGCTTACTATCGGCGTAGATGCCGTGATTTTGGAAAGCCACCGCAACTGGGTGGATAACTCCCCCATAAAGAGTTTGCAACTCAGCGCCGAATATCTCAAACAGCATGGCTAAACCGCAATCCCCTGCCCGAAAGGACAGGGGATTTGCTTTTCCTGCGTTGAAACTCGTTTTTTGTGTGATATACTTAGGGCAGAAAATCGGAATTATGAAAGAAGGAAAAAGTAATGGATGAACAGAAAAAAATGTTTACGAATAAATCAGTTACACTTTTTTTAGTAATAGTCATTTCAGTTAGTGCAATATTCGAAACGATAGTTATTGCACTAAGAGCTATGGGGTTAGCTGTTTTTTTAATGTGGGTTCCCACAATAGCGGCAATAATTGCAGGATGTATATCGCAGAAAGAAAGTAACGGAAAAATATCATTCAAAAAATTACTTCAGAGTATTGGATTTCAGAAGACATCAATTAAATGGATACTATTATCTTGTTTAATTCCGGCAGTTTACATAGGAATACCATATGTGCTTTTTTGGATTGCTTTTCCCAATAGTTTAGATATGAGTAAAGCATCCGTCATTCAGTTGGTTCTTATGTCTGTTGTTGGGATTTTCATAGGCTTGATTACAGCTATCGGTGAGGAAATTGGGTGGAGAGGTTATTTAGTTCCAGCTACCTTAGAAAGAGTAGGAATAAAAAAGGCACTAATATATACTTCTATATTTTGGGGTGTATGGCACTTGCCTATTCTTATATCAGGTCTGTATATGCCGGGAACTCCCGCATGGTATTCTGTTCCGGCTTTTCTTTTTATGATTATACCTGTTGGAATGATTTACGGAATAATAACGATAAAAACAAAAAGTATTTGGCCTGCTATCTTTTTGCATGCAGCTCATAATACTTTTGACCAGTTGATTTTTGGAACAGTAACCGTTGCTAATAACAAAATGTTTTTTGTGAGTGAAACAGGTATATTTACTATTATTTTTGCATGGATCGTAGCTGTTTTTCTTTATAAAAAATGCAATGACTAAATGGTAATTTATAGATTAGGATTACCCTATTACAAAGAATTTGACAATTTCCAGTTTATCAAAAACAGCGCCTGCCCTGCCGTAAGTTTTACGGCAGGGCAGGCGCTTTCTTCTTATACTGTGTGCTTTCCGGGGGCAAGGGTAAACTTACGCCCATCGGGCAGGGTGACATCGGCGGTCAGATTGGCAGGGATCTCAAACTCATAGGTTACCACATCGCCGTCATACCGCCAGCCGCTTACAATGCGCCCGGCTGGGGAATCGTAGGTGGCTTTTGCCCAGTCCAGCGATTTGTCGGGCGTAGGTGCAATCGTCAGTGCGCCGTCCGTGTACCGGATGCCGCACACACCGCCGAACAGCCAGCCGCAGATGGCTCCGTAGCTGTAATGGTTCAGGGATTCGTGCGGCTTGCCGTTTTCGTCAATGCCCGTCCAGGTTTCCCAAACGGTCGTGGCGCCCTTGCCAACCTCATACAGCCAGCCGGGGGCGTCGGGCTGCAAAAGCAACTTGTAGGCAGTGTCCGCATAGCCGTATTTTGCCAGCACATCGCACAAAAATGGCGTGGACAAAAAGCCTGTGTTCAGGTGGTAGTCGTTCTCGGCAACCATCCGGTTCAGCGTTTCGGCGGCGGCTTTGCTTTCTTCCTCACCCAGCAGGGCAAAGGCAATGGCGCGGACATACTCACACTGGCGGTCAGAGTGGATCACGCCGTTCTCGGTAAACGCTGCACGGTAGGCTTTCACTGCGTTGGCGGCAGTATCGCGGTAGTTGGTAGCATCGTCCGCCTTGCCCAGTTCATCAGCTACTTCTGCCAGCAAGCGCCCAGAGTAGGCCAGATATGCCGTTCCCACGCTCTTGCGCGGGTTCATCATTGCCTGCATGGGGGTGATGCCCGGCTCGCACCATTCGCCGTAGTCCATGCCGTTTAAAACGGTGAACTTGGCGTAGTCACCGCCCTGCTGCTCATCGGTCGTCTGCTGTGCGCGCCCCAGCAAAAAAGCGTACCAGCGCTGCATCATCTCATAGTTGTCCGCCAGAATTTTGCGGTCACCCGTGCGCTTGTACATCGCATACGGCACCAAAATCGCCGCATCGCCCCACCCTGCCGACATGCAGAGCATCGGGGTCATATAGCCGGGACGGGCGTTCGGCGGGGCAATGTTTGCCATGCGGCCGTCCGGGTACTGGTTCAGGCGGCACTCCGCCAGCCATTTTTCCGCCACGGGGTAGCAGTCCATCAGGGTCAAGCCGGTTTCAATAAACACGCCCATATCCCCTGTCCAGCCGGCGCGTTCGCGGGTCGGGCAGTCGGTGGGGACATCGCAGAAGTTGCCCTTCTGGCTCCAGACGCTGTTCTTGACAAGCCGGTTCACCGCGTCATTTCCGCAGGTAAACGCGCCCGTCACCGCCATATCGGAGTAGACGGCGTAGGCAGTAAACACGGCATCGGTCAAATCGGCGTCGGTTTCGACCTTGGCGTAGCGGAAGCCCATAATGGTGAAGCTGGGCTTAAAGTGGTTTTTCCCCTCTTTACAGACAAGCTCCAGCATCTGGGCGGTGCCGCCCTCCTTGTGGCGGTTGCGGTCCTGAAAGTTTTCTTGGGTAAAGTTTCCGTTTTCGTCCAACGCTTCGCCGCAAGTCAGCTTGACCTTCTGTCCGGTGTGGGCGATCAGCGTTATCTCCACATAACCGGCGATATTCTGCCCAAAGTCCAGCACCGTCTCGCCGTTGGGCGTTTGCAGCAGCTTGCCGGGGAATGCTTCGTGTTCCAGAATCGGCACGGTATTCATACCGGTAATGGGCAGATCATCACGGTAGGTGCGCACACCGTGCCAGCCGGTCAGTTCACCCTCAAGTCGTGCATCGTAGACTTCGCCCTGCTGCATATCGTTCTGACGAATAGGCCCGCATTGCGTTGCCTGCATCGTGTCATCGGAAACGCAGACCGGTTTGCCGTCCACCTCCAGCTGAAACAGCACGCCCAGGGTATCACCGAACAAATCACGGTCGCCATCCACACCGCCCGTGCTGCGGTGCCAGCCATCACCGAGAGCAATTAAAAGCTCATTCTCGCCCTCGTGCAGCAGCGCGGTCACATCGTAGGTCTGCGCACCAAGATGCTTGTTCCCGGTAAAGCTGCCGGGGGCCAAAACCATATCACCAATGCGCTTTCCGTCCAGCCATGCCGCGTACAATCCCTTGGCCGTGATATACAGCCGTGCCTCGCCCTTGGACGCCGTGAAGCTTTTGCGCAGGTACGATGCCGGACGATGGGGCTTGTACGACTCGGCTGCACCCTTGCCCGCGGCTTCTTTTTCTGCCTGCTTGCGCTCCCAATTGGGGCGGGCAAAGGCGTTGATGGCATCGTCACCGAGGATGTCGATTGGCTCGGTCTCGGGGTCCACCCACTCCCCTACCCAGTCGCACTGTGCAAGGCCGGTCTCAAAGCGTGCCTCACTCCACGCGCCGGGGACATCGTTTTCATCCCACAGGCGGATCTTCCATGCACCGCGCACGCGGGAATCGGCCACAGCGGGGGTATCGGCGTGCATGGCACTGCTTTGTACTTTGCCGCTCTGCCATACGGTTTTGTTGTTGGCGGTTACTTCAATTTCATATGCGGTCTGGCGCACGCCGTCAGCGCACTGCCAAGACAAAAACAGCGGCCCGGCGTCAATACCGACAGGCGCTGTCAGATGGTTGGTTTTAAGGTTTATTGCTCGCATCGTCAAGGGACTCCTTTATATTGTATTACCTATATTATAAAGGAACCGTGCGAAGATGCGAACACAAAAATTGCAGAACAAGGATAATTATTCACAAATTAGCATCTTAATATGCGATGTATATCTTTTGTAGCGCAGACAGGACAAAACCCGGAGCCATTTCTTTGCTTACATCAGCTTGGAAACGGCTCCTGATCATTTTATCATGCTCAAGCTGAACAAGCTGGAAAAGCAAACCATCCGCCCAGCAGCAGAAGTCTATGACGTCTGCGCCCAGCTGTGCAGCGTGGCCGTGCAGTTTGAGGATGCGTGGGAGCGCAAGGACATTGAATTTGACGCTGACCTAGAGGATGCCGCCTACACACAGGCCGACCCCGGCTTGCTGGAACTGGTGTGGACGAACTTGCTTTCCAACGCGGTGAAGTTCACACCGCAGGGCAGCAGCATTACCCTGCGCCAAACGCGGGCGAACGGCAAACTTTATGTTTCCGTGACCGATACCGGCTGCGGCATGGATGAAAAGACGATAAAACACATCTACGATAAATTCTACCAAGGCGACACGAGCCACTCCACCGAGGGCAATAGCCTTGGCATGGCGCTGGTCAAGCGGATTCTGGAATTGACCGGCGCAGAGATGCAGATAGAAAGCACCCCCGGCAAAGGCTCGACCTTTACGGTCGTGCTGGCCGAGAGAAAATAAGCAAAACCGACATTGTGCAGGCAGATACGCCGCGCAATGTCGGTCTTTTTTTAGAATTAAGGCAACACCGCATAATTCTAAGTGCCGATACCGATATAAAAACTTTTTCACCATTCTCCGACTCAAGTACCTGTTGTCAATTCTAATATTGTTGTATGATATATAAAATAAAGAAGCCACAGGCACATGAAGTGACCCCCAAAAGTTAGACAATATTTTGAAGTAAAAATTATTCAAGCAGCCGAAAGGG
>ENA-ORNW01001593-ORNW01001593.1-human-gut-metagenome-genome-assembly--contig:-NODE-1593-length-17016-cov-17.467602_pt1 | contig 17016 bp, 19 predicted proteins | sample MGYA00242121_ERZ509034 | MGnify/ENA primary metagenome ERZ509034 (study PRJEB26280, sample SAMEA2338689) | human gut metagenome | biome: human gut; feature: human-associated habitat; material: faeces... | reverse complement strand
AATGTTCAATTAACATACCCATGGATTTACCTTCATTTTTAACAGAAGCATATAAAGCTGTAAAATCCTGTACTGCTCCAAAGAAAATACCACCTACGATAATCCATAAAAAGGCAGGAAGCCAGCCATACATAGCTGCAATTATTGGACCTGTTACTGGGCCAGCACCCGTTATTGAAGAAAATTGATGTGAAAATACCGTAAATTTAGATGCTGGTGTAAAATCTTGACCATCATTATACTTAAATGCAGGAGTTTTGGCATTTTCATCAACTCCCCAAGTACGTAATAACCAACGGCCATAAACTCTATAGGCTATAAAAAAAATTATGATTGCACAGCCTACCAACATTATGCCATTCATCAAATCATCCTTTCTTAATTTATAATACTAAATCTCTTAGTATAATATATATGTATATATATTATAAAAAAAATCTAATATAAGAACTTATAAAAATTATTATCGACTTATAAATATATCATCATATATTTATAATGTCAAATTTATATGTAAACATGTAAATATTCTTTAAATATTAACTATAAAAAATAATTATAATTTATGTCACCTTGTAAATTGACAAATTATATATCCCATGCTACTATTAATTTATTCAGCTTTGGTACACAATTAAAGTCACGTCTTAGTCCTCCTCTTAATTAAGTGTGGAAGATTCTTATGTGTTTTTTAGTTTGGTTTGACCTCTGCACTGATTATATTTTATTCATCCTAAGGAGGATTTTATAATGGGAACAGGTACAGTAAAATGGTTTAATTCTGGTAAAGGTTATGGCTTCATCACTAATGATGACGGATCCGGCGATTTATTCGTTCATTTCTCCGCTATCAATTCTGAAGGTTTCAAAACTTTAGAAGAAGGTCAGAAAGTTACTTTCGATACAGAAGCTGATAGCCGCGATGCTAGCAAACTTCGTGCAGTAAACGTTACTGTTGTAAAATAATAAAAAACAAGAAAGAGCAATCAAATGATTGCTCTTTTTTATTTATATTTCAATTTTAAATAAAGCCACTTTAAATTTATTTTTTAAATCCATATGAATACCTGTTTTATGGGCTTCATTTTGATTACAAACTAAAATGTCCCCATATTGGCTCAATAAATTCACATTTGTATATGGCATTTCTTCTAGCATTAACATATCATCTATCTTATCATTATGATATACTTTTCCACCATAAATATTAACATCAATGCGTTCTTGTCCTCTCAACAAAATATAAACATCGATATGTTTTTTATGTGCTTGCCAATATCTTTCCTGACCAATTTGTGTTTCATATTCATCAATGCGAAAACTAATATCATTTCTATCTGTTTGATATATTCCTACATTATAATTTATTAAATCATGCTCATTAAAATAATCTATACAAAATTTAACACGCTCATCAAGACTAGTTAAATCCATATTTTTTATATTTCCAAAAATCATATTATCACCTTTAAAATAAAAACGGTTGTAGCTAAATAAGTTACAACCGTTTTTACATAAAACTAATTAAATATTAACCAATATCTGTTTTAGTTGCTTTAAGTCTGGCTTTAGCACGTTCAAGTGCAGCTCTAGCACGAAGCGTATCAATATCACTTTTTTCTTCAGGATTTTGTTTAAAACTTTCTAAACGTTTATGTGCACGTTCATAAGCCTTTTTAGCTCTATTGATATCAATTTCAATAGGAAGTTCTGCTGCACTTGCAAGCACAATGATTTTATCAGATTGAACCTGAATAAAACCACCACTTACTGCTATAAGATTTTCAGTACCATCAATCATAGCTCTCATCGCATGTGGAACAAGTCCTGCAAGTAGTGGAGCATGTTTTGGCATAATACCTAAATCCCCAGCGATAGAACGCACGATCAACATATCAATATCAGCACTATAAACAACTTTATTGGGAGAAATAATTTCTAGCTTTATTTTAGCCATAAATTATCCCTCCTTCTTCATTTTATTTGCTGCCTCAACAACTTCATCAATGCTACCAACCATGTAGAAAGCACTTTCAGGTAAATCATCATATTTACCTGCTAAGATTTCTTTAAAGCCACGAATAGTTTCTTTTAATGGTACATATTTACCTGGTGTACCTGTGAACTGTTCAGCAACGAAGAATGGTTGAGATAAGAATCTTTGAATTTTACGAGCTCTAGCTACAGTAAGTTTATCTTCATCAGATAATTCTTCCATACCTAAGATAGCGATAATATCTTGAAGTTCATTATATTTCTGTAAAATAGCCTGTACACCACGAGCTACTTCATAATGTTCTTCACCGATTACATGTGGGTCAAGAATACGAGAAGTAGAATCAAGTGGATCCACTGCTGGATAAATACCAAGTTCTGCAATTTGACGAGATAATACTGTTGTTGCATCCAAATGAGCAAATGTTGCTGCTGGAGCAGGGTCAGTTAAGTCATCGGCAGGAACATATACAGCCTGAACAGATGTGATAGAACCTTTTTTAGTAGAAGTAATACGTTCTTGAAGAGCACCTACGTCTGTAGCAAGTGTTGGCTGATAACCAACGGCAGATGGCATACGACCTAAAAGTGCAGATACTTCAGAACCAGCCTGAATGAAACGGAAAATATTATCAATGAATAATAATACGTCCTGATTTTGAACATCACGGAAATATTCAGCCATTGTAAGACCAGTTAAAGCTACACGCATACGAGCTCCTGGTGGTTCATTCATCTGACCATAAACAAGAGCAGTTTTATCGATAACGCCAGATTCTTTCATTTCAGACCAAAGGTCATTACCTTCACGAGTACGTTCACCAACACCAGAGAATACAGAATATCCACCATGTTGAGTTGCGATATTATGAATAAGTTCCATGATAAGAACTGTCTTACCTACACCAGCACCACCGAACAAACCGATTTTACCACCACGGGAATATGGTGCGATAAGGTCAACGACTTTAATACCAGTTTCTAAAATCTGTGTAGATGTTTCTTGTTCATCAAATTTTGGAGCTGGGCGATGAATAGGCCAAAATTCTTTGTTGCCTACAGGAGTATCATCATGGTCAACTGTTTTTCCAAGTACGTTAAATACACGACCAAGAGTTGCTTCCCCTACTGGAACTCTGATTGGAGCACCAGTATCTTCAGCTTCCATGCCACGAGTCAAACCGTCAGTAGAACTCATAGCGATACAACGAGTAACATTGTCACCCAAATGTTGCATAACTTCAACAACTAAATCGATATCAATGTCACCAGATTTACCTTTAATAGTTACAGCATTTAAAATTTCTGGCAAAGATTCTGCCGGAAATTCTATATCAACAACAGGTCCAATAACCTGTACAATTTTACCTTTTGCCACTTAGGTGAAACCTCCTTACTTCAGAGCTTCTGCACCGCCCACGATTTCTGTGATTTCGCGAGTAATACCAGCCTGACGTACTTTATTATAATGCAAATCAAGTTTAGAGATGAGTTCTTCAGCATTGTCTGTTGCATTGCTCATCGCATTCATACGTGAACTTAGTTCACTTGCTGCTGATTGTAATAATGACGAATATATTGTAGTAATAATATATTGCGGTAATAAGTATCCAAGCACTGACTGTGCTGATGGTTCATAAATATATTCAGCAGTAGGTTTATGTTCGGAGGACTCTGGTGCTGTAAATGGTAATAATTTAATTGTCTGAGGTATAGCAGAAATAGCTGACACAAATTTAGTATATACGAGATATACTTCTTTATAGTCACCTTTACTAAAATGCTCCATAACTTCAATAGCTATTTGACGAGCATTTTGATACTCTGGACGTTCTGTAAATCCCATATAAGAATGCAATACATCGTATTTACGTGGAACGAAATATTCCTTACCACGACGACCTACTGTGATAATAGATGTGTTTTTTGCATCTTTGATATGAGAAATTGTTTCTTTAAATACATTACTAGCATAAGCACCTGCAAGACCCTTATCGGAAGCTAAAACAACATATAAAGTTTTACCTTCTTCACGTACTTCTAGCAGAGGATGTGAAAAACTTCCTGCATTAGAGGCTACATCGGCAATAACCTCATACATTTTTTCAGCATAAGGTTGGTTGGATACAGCCGCTTCTTGGGCACGACGTAAACGAGCAGCAGCAACCATTTTCATTGCTTTAGTGATCTGCTGTGTACTTTTTACGCTTTTTATTCTGCGGCGTATGTCCTGTAAACTAGCCAATTAAATCACCTCACTGCTTATTTATTATATGAATATGTGGATTTAAATTCTTCAATAGCGTTATTGATAGAAGTTTCTAAAGCATCATCTAATTTCTGTTTTTCAATGATTGTCTGTCCAATTTCTGGATGATTAGAATTCATAAATTTCAAGAAATCACGTTGGAAATTAACAACCTGATTAACAGGAATATCGCTTAAGAAACCACGTACAGCTGTATAAATAACAAGGATTTGTTCATCTACTTTCAATGGTGAATACTGTGCTTGTTTTAATGTTTCAACCATACGCACGCCACGGTCTAATTGTTCTTTTGTAGTTTTATCGAGGTCAGAACCAAACTGAGCAAATGCTGCAAGTTCACGATACTGAGCAAGGTCAAGACGCATACGACCAGCAATCTGTTTCATAGCTTTTATCTGAGCACTACCACCTACACGGGATACGGAAAGACCTACATCGATAGCTGGACGAATACCAGAATAGAAAGCTTCTGTTTGGAGCATGATCTGACCATCTGTAATAGAAATAACGTTTGTTGGAATATAACCAGATACGTCGCCTGCTAATGTTTCAATGATAGGAAGAGCTGTAATAGAACCTCCACCGAGTTCATCACTCAATTTAGCAGCACGTTCCAATAAACGAGAATGTAAGTAAAATACGTCCCCTGGATATGCTTCACGTCCTGGTGGTCTACGAAGGAGTAAGCTCATTGCACGATAAGCTGTAGCATGTTTGGAAAGGTCATCATATACGCAAAGTACATGTTTACCTTGATACATGAAGTGTTCACCCATAGCAACGCCAGAATATGGTGCCATATATTGAAGTGGTGCACTATCAGAAGCAGTAGCTGCTACTACAATTGTATAATCCATAGCACCATGATCTTCAAAAGTTTTTACAACACGAGCAACTGTAGAAGCTTTCTGACCAATAGCTACATAAATACAAATACAATTTTGTCCTTTCTGATTGAGGATTGTATCTACTGCAATAGCTGTTTTACCTGTACCACGGTCACCGATGATAAGTTCACGCTGACCACGACCAATAGGAACTAAAGCATCGATTGCTTTAATACCAGTTTGTAGAGGTTCTTTAACTGATTTTCTATCAGCAATACCAGGAGCTGGATATTCAATTGGACGAGTTTGTGTTGTATGAATAGGGCCTTTGCCATCGATTGGACGACCAAGTGCATCAACAACACGACCAATCATAGCTTCACCTACTGGAACCTGCATGATTTTACCAGTACGTTTTACTATGTCGCCTTCTTTAATTTTTGTGTCGCCACCTAATAAAACGGCACCGACATTGTCCTGTTCAAGGTTTAGGACCATACCATATATATCATTACCAAAGTCGAGCAGTTCCCCTGACATCGCTTTGTCTAAGCCATGAATATGTGCAATACCATCACCGATTTCAATAACAGTACCTACATCATCAACATTTAAATCAACATTATAATTTTTAATTTGATCCTTGATAATGGCTGTTATTTCTTCTGGATTCATTTTCATAACGACTCTGTCACCCCACTTAAATAACTTAATTTGCCATTAACTGCTTTCCTAAAGATTTAATTTTGCTAGTTACACTACCATCGATTAATTTATCGCCCATTTTTACAACGACACCACCAATGATGGATTTATCAATATGTGTTTTTAGCTGAATATGCTTGCCGGTAATAGCTTCTAATTTCGCAGTTAAAGCTTTTTCTTGTGATCTCTCCATAGCTACTGCAGTAGTAACATGAGCTACTACAATATTACGAGCTTCATTAGACAGAGCTTCATATTCACCGACTATTTCTTCAATTAATGCTATGCGACGTTTGTCAATCAATAACAATATAAAATTATGCACTGATTTTTCAATATCGCTACCAAAAACTTTATTTAGCAGTTCTTTTTTTGCTGATGGCTGAATTTGAGGATTACTCATAAAAGCCTTAAGCTCTGGATGTGTTTTAAAAAGCATGCCAATCTCTGCTAACTGTTCACCATACTTTACAAGCTTATTTTCTTCCTGAGCTAATTCAAACATTGCCACAGCGTATTTTTTTGCTAACTGTAAATTCAGCATGGCAATCCACCCATTTTATCTTTATCCAATTGGTCAATGAAGTCACTAACCAATTTTTCATTTGTCTTATTATCCATATTAGCAGCGATGATTTTACCAGCTGCCTGCATGGATAAAGCTACCATTTCACCACGTAACTGCATTGCTGCACGTTCACGTTCTCTAGCAATATCTTCTTTTGCGGCTTTTCTCATCTGCTCAATTTCACGTCTTGTTTCAGCAACACTAGCATCACGTTCTTCTTGAGCACGTTTCATTGCTTTATCTACAATTTCCTGTGCTTTTATACGGGCATCAGCTAATTGCTTATTATATTCAGCGAGCAGTTCTTTAGCCTTTTGTTCATCTGCTTCTGCGGCATCAATGCTTCTTGCGATTTTATCTTCGCGTTCTTTAAGCATTTTCATAACAGGCTTATATGCTACAAATTTTAAAATAAGTACCAAAATAAGGAAGTTAAGGATTTGAGCCACAATCGTCATATTGATATCAATCAATTTATTGCCCCCTTATGCGTTCCTAAACATCTAAAACTTAAATGTTTACCCAAATTATTTAATAAGTGGGTTAGCATAAAGCATGATCAATGCAATAACTGTTGCAATGATAGGCATAGCTTCGATTAAACCTACGGAGATAAGAGTATTCATGAATAAAGTATTTTTTGCTTCTGGTTGACGAGCAATACCTTCGATGAATTTAGAAGTAACAAGACCATCACCAATACCTGCACCGATAGAAGCGAGACCCATTGTAATACCTGCACCAATTAATGCTGCCATAACCATAATTGCGTTTTCCATAAAATAAATCCTCCTTAAGATAAATATAAATTAGTTTAATTTTTAAGATTGTCCTATCTTTATTTAGACAACCTTATATTAATAGTTGTTAATTAAAATTTTATTAATAACTATTAATGATGATCATCGTCTTTCATAGCATTTGCTAAGTAAGACATAGATAACATAGTAAATATAAATGCCTGAACTGCACCTATAAATAAACTAAATGCAAGCCAAACAACACTAGGTACTGGCATCCATATTGGTACTAATAAAAGCAAGATAATGATTAAAATTTCCCCTGCTAAAATATTACCAAATAGACGGAAAGCAAGTGTAATAGGCTTAGCTATTTCTTCAATCAAATTGATAATTACAAATGGCGCTACTGGCTGGAAAAAATGTTTTATATAATTAAAACCTTTATAATACAAGCCAAGTACATGTAACATTACAATCACCAATAAAGCCAAACCTAAAGTTGTATTTAAGTCATTTGTTGGTGATGCAAGCGTTGGAATAAGTCCTATCCAGTTTGAAACCAATAAGAATAGAAATAGCGTGATTAAAAATGGTGCCACTAATTGACCACGAGAACCTATTGTTGCACCAATTTGTTCATTAAGCCAAACAATAACCATTTCAATTACATTTTGCCAACCTGAAGGAACAAGCTTCAAGCTTCGTGTCGCCAAAAATGCAATGATTATTACAATCGCCATTGCTAGCCAAGTCATCTCTAAGGTTTCAATATTGAATTGCATACCCGCGAAAGTGACAACTTCACGCACACCAATTTCATGCATTTTCCCCACTGCCGCTTATACAGTCCATAAGTAACAGTGTCCTCACCTCTCTTTACTATATATTTATTTAGCTGAAAAATACTCCTGCATCTTTATATCTTTCAGTTTCTATGTAGATAATATTTGCATCTGCAAATATTATTCCATATTCTTATGATAAACAAAAATAATTAAATGTATCATATACAATATAAAGGCTAAAAAAAATCCACCAACTACTGCATAAAACAACTCTACTGATTGCACTATTGCTGCCCTTAATATAATAAAAATCATCAGCAATCTCGTTATCAATCCAAGCCACATTTGACCTTTAGCTTTGCCAACTGTCAAATTAGAAGCTTTCCATGTACGATAAACCATAACCCAAGCACAAATAACAGCTAATAAATATCCCGTAAAAATACCTGTAAGTAAATATAATTTATCATAAACAACAAATGCCCCTATAATAACAATTGTGCAAATCAATATTTGTATCAATAATTTTTTACCTTGAACAGATAAAAATTCTTTCATTAAAATTAATTTCTCCATTTTTATTCCAAAACCATGCATTTTGTATTCAATCAAGTATATCTTACCAAATCTCCAACAAAATAAAAAGCTTTTCCTTAAATATTATTTAATTATTTTATTCATCATTACTATAAAATATTTTTATAGTTATTTTCTATTTATCTTAATATATTTTACTCTTTAGTATTAATAACTGTCCTTATTGGGAATGGTATTTCTATATTTTCTTTTCTAAATTCTTTTGTAATCGCTTTTATAAATTCATGTTTGACAATATATTGATTAGTAAACTCGCTTACATGCATTATTACATTAAAATTAATACTAGAATCAGCAAACAAGTTAAATCTAACCACTGGTTCTGCTTTAACAGCTGGATCTAATTTATTCAAGATACCTTTTGCTGTTCTTATACAAACAGCTTCTACTTTATCTAAATCACTATCATAACTTACGCCAATTGCTACACTTACAGTTATATCTTGAAGTGGCATACTATAATTTGTGATGATCGCCTTAGATATATTTTGATTAGGTACAACAACTACATTATTGCTAACAGACTGAAGAGTTGTAAAACGCCATGTAATATCTGATACTCTACCTTCTTCACCCGTACTTAATTTAATATAATCATTTAAACGAAGTTGTTTTGATAATATTAAATGCAGTCCAGCAAAAATATTTGCAAGCGTATCTTGAAGACCGAGGGCTACCGCCATACCGCCGACCCCTAAAGCTGTGAGGATTGGTGCTACTGATATACCACAATATTGTAAAACAATAAGTGCCCCCATAGAATACACTAAAATATTTATTAAATTATTTAATAATGAAGTCTTTGGCATATTTTGGTCTGAACGCAAAGTATAAAAATCTATCATGCCAGATAATGTTCTTGCAATAACTCTTGTCAAAGTAAAGATAATCACTGCAAATAATAAATAAGATAATAATCTACTTATTGTTTCTGGTATAGATAAACTATTTATCGTCCAATATAAACCAACACCGGAACACCAAGAAATTGGTAATCCTTTTAAAGCATTAACAAAAATATATTGCCATGAATCTCTATTTACATTACTTTGCAAATAACGATTAATCAAACGACTTAAAAATGAGCCAACAATCAACGCACCTATTTGAATACAAATTGGTACAAATAAAATATCTAATAAATGTTCAAAAGACATTGTCGTTAACAAAATTATCCTCCTTATTTCTTATTTGTTATATTAAGAAAAGTATACTATACTTTTCTTAAACTGTCAGGAAAAATTCCTGTAAGTTTCTAAAAATTATTATAAAATCTATAGCAATACAACAAAGGTGGTTTTAATATGGAAAAAATCGTAAAAACAGGCAATAGATTAAGATTTCGTCAAGCAACTGTTGAAGATATGGACTATATCATGGAAGTAGAATATATTCCTGAAAATGCTAAATATGTCATTCCTTACACTCGCGAAGTGCATATGCAAACTTTAGATACTCCTTCTGCTACCCATTTAATCATTGAAACAATAGATACACATGAAAAAGTAGGGTTTCTCATGATTGCAGGCCTTGATAATCCTTATAAAGAAATCGAATGGACTCGTATTATTTTAAACGTAAAAGGCAAAGGCTATGGTCAAGAAACATTAGAAATGTTAAAATCCTGGGCATTTGATGATTTAAAATTCCATAGAGCATGGCTTGATTGCAAAGATTATAACGAACGAGCTTTACATGTATATGAAAAAGCTGGACTTGTTCGCGAAGGACTTATCCGTGAAACAATCTTAACTGATGGTGTTTATGAAAATCTAATCATTCTTGGAATTTTAGACAGAGAATATTTTGCCATGAAAAATAAATAAACTCTTGCCAAAATATTTATTTTTGTGTATTATATCCATTGTGTGTATATGGTATTATTGGTAAATGTATTGGCTAAAAGGGAGTAGCTTTTTAGAATAAGTCAACATACTGATGAACGACGAAATTCATCTGGCTTATTCGTTGATGTTTTACATCAATAGTGAGACTTTTGGTATAGATTAGTTACACTAAGTGTATCAGTCTATACTAAAAGTCTCTTTTTTTATTCCCTTTTATCAAATAAATTTAATTTATGCTAAGGAGAGATTTAATCTTATGTTTGCATTTTCAACAGCGTTTATCATGGTGGTTCTTGCCGAAATGGGTGACAAAACTCAATTATTAGCTATGGCTTTTGCCACAAAATATCCATGGAAGAAAGTCATGTTTGGTATTTTAGTTGCTACTATTTTAAATCACTTTGTAGCCATCGCTGCTGGTATTTATTTGCATTCTTTTATTCCTAAAGACATTATCGAACTCGTTGCTTCTATAGCTTTTATCGTCTTTGGTCTTTGGATTTTAAAAGATGATGAACTTGGCAATGAAGCTGAAAAAAATCGTTTTAGCGTCTTTTGGACTGTAGCTATTGCCTTTTTCCTTGCTGAAATGGGTGATAAAACTCAGCTTGCTACAGTAGCATTATCTGCTCAAATCGGTTCTGATTTATTTTCCATTTTATTAGGCACAACACTAGGTATGTTAGTCGCTGATGGTCTTGGTATTTTATTAGGTGCTACACTCCACAAATATGTACCTGATAGAGTCATCAAAAAATTTGCTTCATTGATTTTTATTTTATTTGGTGTTATTGGTATACTTCATGCTATGAATATTATAAATTTATATTAATTGCATCATAAATATTTAAGGATATTTTTATCTTTATAAGTTATAATATATATAAGGTTTATATTTTAATTTAACAGCAGAAAGGACTAATCTTTGATGGAACAATTTTCAACAATCTTTTTGAGTTTTATTGATACTTGGGGCTATGTTGCTGTAGCTGTACTAATGGGGCTTGAAAATGCTTGTATTCCAATTCCTAGTGAACTTATCTTAGGGTTTGCTGGATATTTAATCTTTGCTGGCAAAATGGAATTTTTCCATGCTACAGTCGCTGGTATGGTCGGTGGTATGATTGGCTCTATCATCACTTATTATATCGGTGCACATGGTGGCAGACCATTCGTAGACAAATACGGAAAATATTTCTTCATGAAAAAATCACATGTAGATACTGCTCAAAATTGGTTTGATAAATATGGTATAAAAGCTGTATTTTTCAGCAGATTACTTCCTGTAGTTCGTACATTTATTTCTCTACCTGCTGGTTTTGCTAAAGTTAATATGAAGAAATTCATCATTTATACTTTTATTGGTTCTCTTCCTTGGACTATGTTCATTCTCTATGTAGGAATGATTCTCGGCGAAAATTGGAAAACTATGCTTGCTGTAGGTCATGAAGCAAGTTTAATTGTGAGTGCTATCATTGTACTTACTTGTGCTTTTTACTTCATTCGTTGGAGACGCAATAAAAAAAAGGTAGTTAAACAATAAATATGGATACTACTCAATTATTAGATTTACTTCATGATTATAAACAAGGAAATATCTCCGATGAAACTATGCTTCATTCACTTCAAGATACTCAAGGTTTCGAAGATATTGGTTTTGCCAAAATTGATCATGACCGAGCAAAAAGGCAAGGATTTCCTGAAGTAATTTATTGTGCAGGTAAAACAAATGAACAAATAGCTGATATTTTTGTTCATTTATATCAAAAAAGTGAACAAAATATCATTGCCTCTCGTGCTACATTAGAAAATTATCAAGCTGTTTCAGCTAAAATAAAAGATGCTATATACGATAAAGAAGCACGCATCATCTATGTCGATAGAGATACTTCTCCCATTGATGATAAACGTTTTATTCTTGTCATGACTGCAGGTACTAGTGATATCCCTGTAGCCAAAGAAGCAGGTCTTACTGCTCAACTAATGGGAAATAAAGTACAATATTGCTTTGATGTAGGCGTCGCAGGTATTCATCGCCTACTCAGTAAAAAAGATTTGATTGATATGGCTAATGTAATCATCGTTGCAGCTGGTATGGAAGGAGCTTTAGCTAGTGTAGTTGGTGGTCTTGCTAACAAGCCAGTAATTGCTGTACCTACAAGTGTAGGTTATGGTGCTTCTTTTCATGGATTAACCGCATTGCTTTCTATGTTAAATAGTTGTGCTGCTGGCGTTGCTGTAATGAATATTGACAACGGTTTTGGAGCTGGTCGATTAGCTAGTATGATTAATCATATGCGTTAAATCATTAATATTAAAAATAAGAAGCATAAAAGTTTAAAAGCTTTTATGCTTTTTATTTTATATTATGGTTATACTAAGCCAAAAAGCTGTAAGTGCTGGCACGAAATCATTATATTTAATCTGTTTAGATTTACAAATATTTTTCCACCAAACCTTACTTAAAGCATATTCTTCTTCTAAATTCTGCATAACTTTATGCTGAAAAATCTCTCTATTTTTGATTTTATCTATTCCATCAAAATCATCATATTTTGATTTTTCCATATCAGTTAACCAAATAGCTAAAGTCAGTATTAAATATATCTCTTGTTTTAAATTTACATTCATTTTCTTTTTGATAAAATTTAAAAATTGAATGGAAAAACTCAATGCTTCTAAAGAACAACTCTTTATAATAGAAGATATATTTATATTTTGCTCTAAAAAATATCTATTGCTCAATTTAAAATAGAGATTTATCTCACGCTGAAAAAGTTTCTTTAATGGAAATTTTTCTATTTCATTTTTAGTTATTTTTTCTAAATGTTGTATTATAGCTACATAAAATACTTCATTGCTGATTTGCGTCAAAACCTGTTTTATCTGATGTGGCAAAAATACGATTTCTTTTGGAAATAAATTTTTGATATTGTACCAGAAAATATTTTTATTATTTATTTCTTCTTGATATTTTTCATTGAAATTCTCTACTAATAATTTTTTATCTAATTTTATTACATTTTCACCTTGAATATACGCATAATACGCTCTTGCACAAAGCAGTTTTATATCCGATATTAATTGCCCCACATTACCTTCACTATAAGTTGCTTCTGTCAATGCTTTAAAAATAATTGGTTCTACATATAAAATTTTATTAATTGCCAAAGCTTCATCATATAAAAATTTTTCGATAATCATTATTTTTTCTAAAATAGGTCTATCCTTATATAAGGGTAAATTTATAATAATTGGTATACGTCTAGTAAAAGTTTTTAATAAGACTTTATCTGGTGTACTCGTTGTTGCTGCAATTATTAAAACCTTACTTTTTCTATAAGTTGTATCACCTAATCGATTATATTCACCTTTATCCATTAAATAAAATAACATCTCTTGACCTTCTGGTGGTAATCGATGAACTTCATCCAAAAATAAAATTCCTCCATTAGCTTTTTCTACTAAACCGATTTTATCTTTATCTGCTCCTGTAAAAGCATTTTTCACATGACCAAATAACTGTGACAATAATAATTGAGGATTACTGCCATAATCTGCACAATTAAATGTAACTAACGGATAATCTTCTTTATAATAATTTTTTCCATATTCATGCATAGCTTTAGCAAAAGCACTCTTGCCTACACCACTATCGCCCAATATCAGAGTATGCAATCCTTTTGGCGGATATGATATAGCCGACTTTGCCAACTCCACCTGATATTTCAAACTACCATTCCAGCCACAAAGTTCAGCAAAAGCATCTTTTTGCTGACTAGTATCTTCTAATAGATATTTTTGCAATTCTTTTAGAGTATAAATTTTTTTGCTCTGGCAAACTGTATTGTTTATTCAAATAATGTATAGTTTCTATCGACAAAAATTTTACAGGTCTTGTATTAATTTTTACAATTTGATTATCTTTAAATAGACCATTGAGTATACTACTTGCATTATTGCGCAAAATACCGAAGTTTTCTTGAATATCTGTTGCTTTTACTCCTGGTATTTTTCCGTTCTTCATAGATTTTAATACATCTTCTGCTTTAGAATTATTTCTAACATATTCATTTATTAATTCTAACTGTTTCATTTTTCGTCCTTCTATTTTCTTTCAATTCAATATATTATAAAAAATTATTTAATATATTGTATACATAATACAATCTTCATTATACACTACTATCATCTCTATTATACACCTTTAAGCAAAATAAATATAACGTTATTTTTCTATCCATATTTTATCAGCAATAAAAAAGTATACACTATGTTGGCACATTATTTGCTTTATTTATTATTATATAAATCATTTATATATCTTTATTTTAAATTTAAAGATTTATTTTTTCATTATATATCAATTAACTAAAATTATCAAAAATTAATTAGAGGTGCGTTTTTATGTCAACAAGAACTGAACATGATTTTATCGGAGAATTAAATATTCCAAATAATTTATATTATGGAGTACAAACATCTAGAGCTATAAATAATTTTCATATTTCTACTAGAACTTTAGAAAATTATCCATTCTTCATCAAAGCTTTAGCTCAAATAAAAAAAGCTGCCGCTTTAGCTAATAAAGAAGTAGGTGTTTTAAAACCAGAACTTGCTAATGCTATAGCTTCTGCTTGCGATAAAATTATTGAAGGCAATTTCGTAAATCAATTTCCTGTAGATATGCTTCAAGGTGGTGCTGGTACTAGCACAAATATGAATGCTAATGAAGTAATTGCTAATATTGGTTTAGAAATTCTTGGTCATCAAAAAGGTGAATATCAATTCTTACATCCAAATGACCATGTAAATCTCAGCCAGTCCACAAATGATAGCTATCCTAGTTCTATAAAAGTAGCAGCATATACAAAATTAACAGATTTGCTCACTGCTATGGAAGATTTAAAAGCTAATTTATTAAAAAAATCTGTTGAATTTAAAGATATCTTAAAAATGGGTCGTACTGAACTCGAAGATGCCGTTCCTACTACTTTGGGCAATACGTTTAAAGCTTTTGCCACTTATATTGATACTTCTATACATCAAATTTCTCATGCCCGTGAAACTATGAAATTCTTAAATATGGGAGCAACTGCTATTGGCACTGGTATAAATTGCCACCCTGACTACAAACATGTTATTGAAAAAGAACTACACAATATCACTGGTATAAACTATCAAATTGCTAATAATCTCATTGCTGCTACACAAGATACTGCTGATTTTGTTTATGTAAGTGGTGCTTTAAAAACACTTGCTGTACGTTTAAGCAAAATTGCTAATGACCTTCGCTTGATGAATTCTGGCCCTCGCTGTGGTTTAGGTGAAATTAATTTACCAAAAATGCAACCAGGTTCTTCCATCATGCCAGGAAAAGTAAATCCTGTCATTGCTGAAGTAGTTGCTGAAGCTTGTTATGAAGTTATGGGCAATGATGTAAGCATCACACTTTGTGCTGAACGTGGCGAATTAGAACTCAATGCATTTGAACCTGGCATTGCTTATGCTTTATTTAATTCTATCTGCCTACTTGAAAATGCTATAAATACTTTATCTACAAAAGCTATTAAAGATTTAACAGCTAATACAGATATTTGCTATAACTCTATCATGAATTCAATCAGTATTGTTACTGCACTAAATCCATATATTGGCTATGAAAAATCTTCTAGTATAGCTAAAGAGGCATTGCAAACAGGCAAATCTGTAAGTGAAATCTGCTTAGAACGTGGATATTTAACTAAAGAAGAACTCACTGAGATTTTAAATCCTAAAACAATGTTAACACCACATATGGGAACAAAATAATTTCTATTAATTATAAAAGAGGTCTTTCCTATGGATATATTTTTATTATTACAATTAATCGTATTATTTGCCGCTATTTTTTTAGGTGTAAAATTAGGCGGTATGGGTATTGGCTATGCTGGCGGTCTTGGTGTAGTTGCTCTGACATTAGGACTTGGACTCAATCCTGGACAGATACCTTGGGACGTTATTCTCATCATCATGTCTGTTATCGGTGCTATATCTGCCATGCAATTAGCTGGCGGTCTAGATTATCTAGTCAAAATAGCTGAAAAAATACTTCGTCGCAATCCCAAACACATCAATTATTTAGCTCCAGCAGTCACTTATTTCTTAACAATTTTTGCTGGTACAGGTCATACTGCTTTTTCTATGATTCCTGTAATCGTTGAAGTTGCTAAAGGTGAAAATATTAAACCTTCTGTACCTCTTTCCATCTCCGTTGTCGCTAGTCAAATAGCAATCACTGCTAGCCCTGTATCGGCTGCTGTCATCGCTATGAGTGGATTTTTAGAACCATTTGGTTGCTCTTATCCTATGTTACTTGCTATCTGTATTCCAACTACTTTTTTAGGTTGTATGATTACAGCTTTTATTATGACGAAATTCGTAAATACAGATTTATCTTCTGATCCTATTTATCAAGAAAGATTACGACTTGGTCAAGTTACTCCTGTAATCAAAAAAGGTGACGATCATCCTTTGAAAAAAAGTGCCAAATTATCTGTATGGATTTTCTTTATAGGTGTTATTGCTATCGTATTATATGCAACTGCAATTTCTAATAACGTAGCTTGGATCGAACCTGTTATTCTACCTAGAAATGATGCTATTATCAGCTTTATGTTATGTATTGCTACACTTATTAC
>ENA-ORNW01001589-ORNW01001589.1-human-gut-metagenome-genome-assembly--contig:-NODE-1589-length-17043-cov-4.524547_pt1 | contig 17043 bp, 14 predicted proteins | sample MGYA00242121_ERZ509034 | MGnify/ENA primary metagenome ERZ509034 (study PRJEB26280, sample SAMEA2338689) | human gut metagenome | biome: human gut; feature: human-associated habitat; material: faeces... | reverse complement strand
GCGCATCCAGCTCATCGGCAGCAAAGGTTACGAGCATAAAGCGAAGCTCACAATTCTCAAAGAAGCTGCGCGAACACTCAACTATCTCACCGAGAACAACCTTCTCCAATATGCCGACCTTGAAGCAAAGGCTGAGGACATTCACAGCTCCTATGACCGCATCAGCAAGGATCTGAAAGGTGTCGAAGCCAGACTTCGGGAGATACAGCCGCTAATCAAAAATATCGGCAACTATCAGCGGCTCAAGCCGGTCAATGAAGCCTATCAGAAAGCCAAAGACAAGACCGCATTCCGGGCAAAGCATGAAGCCGAGTTGGTGATCTTTGAGGCAGCAAAGAGTACGCTCCTTGCCGTTCAGGGTGATAGAAAACTTCCCAGAATGAAGGCTCTACAAGCAGAACAAGAACGACTGACCGAAGAGCAGCAGCGGCTCTATGACAAAAGAGCCAAGCTCAAGAAGGAAGCCAAGCAAATCGACACTATCAAGGCGAATGTCGATAGTTATTTGAGGCCCATTGCATCTCAGGAGCAGAAAACCAAGAGAAGAAGCGAACTGGAATAATGAAAAGCTCATCAATCCATCAAGAGTAACGGATTGATGAGCTTTTTCATATTGAATTAAGGCTTGACCAGTGTTATAGCTCTTCGTCTAATATGTTCAGACATTTCCCACAGACGATACGATTATATAGCTCGCGTTCTTGAAACTTTTTTGTGAATTATCAGAGGAACTAATTGAAAACACCGAATATGTATGCTATAATTTAATCTGTATATCTGTATCCACACTGGTGCATGAAAGCTTGGGGTGTAATATGAAGATAAGCTATAAACGGCTATGGGTACTGCTTATTCAAAAAGACATTACGAAAGTTACACTAAAAAGGGATGTCGGCATCTCTGCCGGAACAATGTGTAAGCTTAACAAAGGAGAGGAAGTAGCTCTTTCTGTCCTTCTGCGCATTTGCGATTACTTGGACTGCGACATTGGCGATATTTGTGAGGCTGTAAAAATTGAAGGGGAATAAGTCCATTTTTTTGTACTTTGTATTTGCTATACTTATGTTGAGAAGCTGTAAATCTAATTCCACGAAAGGAGGGGTCATTCATGTGGTGCAACAACTGTAATATTGAAACTAACGATAGCATTTGCCCTCTTTGTGGTGCTCAAACTATTGAGGACCTCCCCGTGGAAATATATTGGTGCGACCATTGTCACACGCCAATAATTCAAACAGCGTCTCAAGCGGATAAAGGTACTTGCCCCCTCTGCAAGGGTAAAACAAAATATATGACCGCTGACCTTCGTCCTGTATTTCCCGAGGAGCGGTTACTTGTTGAGCTTCTTCTGAAAAAAGAACCGCATCAGTATATTGAGAACTCGGTATGGGCAAGCAACAATCGTTATTACATTGATGGCAAATCTATTTCAATTCCTAACGGGCTATACCAAAATGTTGACACTGATAAAATCGCAGAGCTGCTGCATCAGTACCAGAGTGAGAATACATACAAGTTTTTTGATAAGCACATGGCGACCTTCGTCTCGGCTAACCGTGACCGGTTAAATTATCTCATAGATGAAGCACATAACTTCATTCGTAAAGCTGCCAAAAACTTCCCCGAAGAAAGAATCGTTTTGTCTTTCTCAGGAGGCAAAGATTCGACAGTTACAGCAGATTTGGCGGTTAAGGCTTTGAGCAACCCGTCGCTTGTTCATATATTTGGAAACACGACATTAGAGTTTCCAAGCACAATAGAGTATGCTCAGCGTTTTCGGGATAACCATCCTGATGCAATTTTTCAGGTAGCCAAAAATGACGATCAAAACTTCTATGATGTCTGCGAAGATATAGGACCACCTGCAAGAATGATGCGCTGGTGCTGTTCTATGTTCAAAACAGGACCAATTACAAGAGTAATAAATAGTTTGTACCGTAGTCAGCAAATACTCACATTCTATGGAATTAGGAAATCGGAGTCTGTAAGCCGGAGCAAATATAATCGAATTGAAGATAGTGCCGATGCTGTAAAGATTCAGCAGCAAACAGTGGCATCTCCGATTTTCTTCTGGAAAGACATAGATATTTGGCTCTACATAATCGCAGAAAATGTAGACTTCAACGACGCTTATCGTCTCGGCTACGATCGTGTAGGCTGTTGGTGCTGCCCTAACAATAACCAACGCGCTCAGTTTTTGTCAAAAATCTATATGCCTGAGCAATCCAGAAAATGGCGTAACTTTTTGTTGGAGTTCGCAGAGAAAATAGGAAAACCAGATCCCGAAGTATATGTAGATACTGGAAAATGGAAAGCTCGTCAAGGCGGCAATGGTCTTGCATCAGCAAGTGATGTAAAGATTAGATTCACAAACTGCACAGCCGAAGATCATGCCAAAATATACCGGCTGGTCAGACCATTTGATGATGAGCTTATAGGGATGTTTGTACCGTTTGGACGAGTAGCACCTGAACTGGGTAGAAAGTTGCTAAGAGAAGTTGTTGTTCTCGATCACAAAACAAAAATCCCAATTCTCTCTCTCCAACCTTTTAGTCAAGACGGTTATGAATATGCCGTAAAAGTTAGAACAATGAATGTTGCAGACCATGACGATTTACAACGCATGGTTGGGTATCAAATAAGGAAATTCAACGCTTGTAGAAAGTGCTTGAAATGTGAGTCGCTTTGTCGAGCTGGTGCCATTACTATTAGCAGTTTCGGTTACTTCATCGACCCGGAAAAATGCGTCCATTGTAAGGCTTGTATGACTGCAAAGTATCTTGACGGCGGCTGCATGATGGACAAATATCTTAGGACAAAGTAAGCAATGGAGGTTTTTTTATGGCAATGAAGTTTCGTGCCCATGATACATTTTTTATAAGAAAAGGTTGGCTTAGCAAGGGCATGAAGTATGTCCAGAAGAAACCAGATGTGTTCGTTGCTAAAGACGAAAACCCTATGGATGTCCTCGGAATAGGCGCAAACATGGTTAAAGCTCTCCGCTATTGGCTTCAAGCAGTGGGCTTAACCGAAGAGCCGAGCAGCGGCAAGCGCGTTCAAACCTTTACTTCTCTCGGAAATAGTGTCTTTACAAATGATCGCTACATAGAAGAATTGGGTACGCTATACCTACTCCATTATCGGTTATCTTCAAATAAAGATGAGGCAACTGCGTGGTATTTTTTCTTTAATGAGTTTAATATGACGGAGTTCTCAAGAGATGACTTCGTAGAGTTTTTGCAGAGACGCATCCGCATGGAAGAAGGCGAGGTAAGTGTTGCAATACGATCCCTCAACGATGATTTCTCGTGTATCATAAATACTTATTTACCGCGATATAAATCCAACCCCAATCGCATAGCACCAGAGAGCAACATTGATTGTCCATTTGGAGAACTCGGACTGATCGACACACTCAGCAAAGAAAAGAAAACATATCGGAAAGCGATACCTCTCGCAAACTCAATCGATCCATGGATCGCTTTAGCTGTAATTGTTGATCAGGCAAAAGGAGCTAAAGAAATTAGCCTCAATGAATTACTAACTGCTCCCTGCAACATTGGCAAGACCTTCAATCTCGATGCAATCTCCATGCTTGATGTTTTATATCAGGTTGAGAGAATTGGAAAAATTAAAATTAACAGAACTGCCGGTTTGGATGTTATTCACATTTTAGAAGACCTTACATTCCAGGACTGTGTTGATGCGTATTATACAGGCATAAACAAGCAGTGACAGGAGATAGAACTATGAGCAAAATGATCTCTGTTGCATCAGGTTTCCAGTATTCGGTTAATATTGGATATGACCTGAGCAGCAATGAAAAACTGAAAAACTTCATACCTACAAAGTCATCACTCGGTCTCCTTGAAGAAATCCTTCTAAGCACTGCTGAGACATCCACTGAGCGTTCTCGTGTTTTGATCGGGGCATATGGCAAAGGAAAGTCACATATCGTTCTGACTATCCTCTCAATCCTGATGAAACGCGACTTGCGTTTATTTGAAAAACTTCTCCCTAAACTGGAAGAACACCCAAAGCTAAAACAGTGTGTTCTCAATTATTATGAGAGTCCAAATAAAATACTTCCGGTTGTAATAACAGGTAGCAACACAAGTTTGTCCCAAGCTTTCCTACTGGCATTGCAAAGAACGCTCTCGGATAACGATCTTCTTGATGTCATGCCGGAAACGAATTACAAAGCTGCTATCTCTGTTATTGAAAGATGGGAAAAAGATTTTCCCGAAACCTATACGGCATTTGAAGCAGCTATTGATATGCCGGTTGCTGCATTTATAAATGCGCTTTCTACTTACGACATCTCTGCTTATGAGCAGTTTGAACGGGTTTATCCGACACTGACCGCAGGAAGTGTTTTCAATCCCTTTCTTGGTTTTGATGTTGTTGAACTATACGAAAGTGTAGCTAAGGGTTTGATGTCCAAAGGCTTCACCGGAATGTATGTGGTTTACGATGAATTCAGCAAATATCTTGAAGCAAATATTACGGAAGCATCTTTGAGTGATACTAAGATGCTCCAAGACTTTGCTGAAAAATGTAATCGAAGTGGCAAGATGCAGCTCCACTTGATGCTTATTTCCCACAAAGAAATTGCGAATTATATTGACAAACTGCCCAAGCAAAAAGTTGATGGGTGGCGTGGGGTGTCAGAGCGTTTCAAGCATATCCACTTGAACAACAATTTCTCTCAGACATATGAAATCATCTCATCCGTAATTCAAAAAGATGAGACTTTGTGGAGCGCCTTTATCAAGGAACATGAAGATGATTTTGGAGCAATTTCCCAGCGATATGCTACCCATCCGCTATTCTCTGAGAACAGCGATGAATTGAATATCGCATTATATGGCTGCTACCCTTTACACCCTGTTTCGACATTTATTCTGCCGAGACTATCTGAGCGCGTTGCGCAGAACGAACGCACTCTATTCACTTTTCTCTCCGCAGCGGGAAGTGCAACACTACCGTCTTACTTGGCGTGTTCAGACGATAGGTTTGAGTTTATTACCCCGGATGTCATTTATGACTACTTCGAGCCGCTTTTCAAGAAAGAAGTTTATGCCGGTGAGATACACCAGAACTATCTTTTAACTGCAAACATACTGTCACGGATTTCCAAAGAGTCTTTAGAGGCAAAAATCGTAAAGACGCTTTCTCTGTTCTATGTGCTTGGGCAATTTGATAGGCTAAAGCCCACAAAGGATGAGATCGTCGGCGTTTTCTCTTCTGCTTATACGGTGCCTGAGATCACGACTGCCATAGATAATCTTATTGAGCGTGATTATGTTATCTACCTCAAGAGAAGCAATGATTTTTTGAAACTGAAACAAACCTCTGGCGTAGATATTAAGCAGAAAATACACGATTATGCTGAATCTCACGCAAAAAAGGTTTCCGTAAAAGAAACCCTCAATGCCTCGAACTTCGACAACTATATGTATCCTTCCCGATACAACGATGACCGAGAGATGACTCGCTTCTTCTCTTTTGTGTTCATTGACGAAAGCGAGGTAAGACCCGATACAAACTGGGTTATTAAGAGCGAATCCATTGATGCAGATGGCGTGATTTACGCTATCATCCCACATAGTGAGGACTCCATAAAAAAATTAAAGGAAATCCTCCTCGATACAAGCAGAGAATGTGATAGGCATATCTTTATTTTGCCTAATCATTTCACAAGCATTGACGAGGCTGCGCATGAATATGAAGCTGTTTCTTTCTTGCGAGAGACTGCTTCTGACGATCCAGTATTGTTCGATGAGTACGATGTTGTGTATGAAGATTTGCGTGAAGTGATTAGTAACTTTATGTCTATTTATACACACCCTGAAAAATACAAGGCAAGCTATATTTTCAATGGCAGGATTCGCAATATACAACGGAAAGCTGCTCTAACAGAACTAATGGCTGACATATGTGATGATGTTTACTCCCTCACCCCAATTATTTGCAATGAGGCAGTAAATAGAGATGTCATCACAAATATTGCAAGCAATAGCCGGAGTAAGTTAGTTGCTGCACTGCTCCGTAACCAACTTGAAGCCAACTTGGGACTTTCTGGTACTGGGCAAGAGGTTTCTATCATGCGAAGCACATTGCTCAGAACAGGTATATTGGTGGAGCAAGGAGGAATGCCATCGCTTGACTTGCGTCCGGGCGATCCTAACCTTGCGAATATGTTAGAAACCATCGAGAACTTTGTCCTGAGTGCAAGACATAATGAGCGAATTGGATTTGATGTCCTGTACGATACTCTTACTCTTCCAGAGCATCATATTGGATTACGCAAGGGCTTGATTCCGATTTACTTAGCTGTTGTCCTCCATGAGTACAAACAACAAGTCGTGATATTGGATAAGTTTGGACAAGTTCCTACATCAGCAGATGTTCTTCTCCAAATCAATGCCGATCCCAAATCTTTCTCCCTATCTTATCTTGACTGGGACCCTGAAAAGGAGAACTTTGTAGAGCTGTTGGCTCAAGCATTTGCAAATCATATCATAGATGCAGAAAAAGGTGCAAACACATACGATTACATCGCAAATGCAATGAGGCGCTGGGTGATGTCTCTGCCAAAGTATGCGAAAGAAATCAAATGTCAGCCTAACGGGAAAAAAATTGATAGCAGGCATTTGTCATTGTTAAAGCTATTGAAGCAAAATACGAGTAGCTACGAACTGCTTTTCGATAAGCTTCCCAAAGCATACGGATATGCTGAGACTTTTTCGGCTGGATTGGCAGAAAACATTATTGCATCGAAAAACTTCATTGACAGACTTATTTCTGATTTGAAGAAGTCTCTGATTGCTCAGACCAAAGAGATTTTCATGCTGCCTCAGAACGAGCCACAGGCTAATAAAATGTCCTTAGCATCTACCATTAAGGAGTGGTGTGACTCGCTAAGTCCTTCCGTATTCAATCATATCTTTGCTGATGGCACGGATAAATGCCTTGTCTTGTTTAGGACTGTCACGAACGATGAAGATTCTTTCATTGTCCGTCTTGCAAAAGCTTCGACCGGCTTGAGGATTGAAGACTGGGATGATGGCACTTGCAAGACATTCACCAACAAACTCCAACAATATAAGCAAACCGCTGAAAGCTATGAAGGCGAAGCTGTACAAGAAAGCGCCGATTCTTCTAACTACAAGGTAACATTTGTAAATGCTGATGGATCCGCCACTACTAAGAGTTTTGAACGAGTAGCATACAGCAATCGTGGCAAACTTCTCTACAACCAAATCACTCAATCGTTGGACTCCATGGGACACGCCATTTCGGAACAGGAAAAGCGCCAGATCATCATGGAAATATTGCAAAAACTATGTTAAGGAGGTGAGCTGATGGCTTACTTTGATAATGCTGCAACTACTTACCCGAAACCTGAAATCGTTTATCAGAGTATGGATCAGTTTCAGCGTCATACCGGTGGCAGCTTTGGACGGGGCAACTATGGATTTTCAAGTTCCGCAAAGAGCATAGTTGACGATACAAGGGCTGCCCTCCAACAACTTCTTCATTGCCCTGCAAAACAGGTTATCTTTGAGCCATCAGCTACCATCTCTCTGAACATTATCATTCAGGGAATTATCGAAAAAGGCGCAAGGAACATATACATAAGCCCCTTTGAACACAATGCGGTAACGCGCACCCTTCACCATTATGAAACGAAGGGTTTGGTTAAGGTAGTTGAATTAACGGTAAACAAGGATCTTTGCTATGATATTCAACGGATCAGATTTCAGTTTGAGAATACAAAGCCTGATTTAGTCATAGTCAGTCACGCAAGTAATGTGATTGGTCTAGTTGCACCGGTCGAGGAAATATTTACGCTTGCAAAAGAGTTTCACTCGCTTACTCTTTTGGATATGGCTCAAACAGCAGGTCTTGTTGACTGTGATATTGGGAAAGACATTTTTGATTTTGCGGTATTCGCTGGTCACAAAACTCTGCTGGGTCCGACTGGTATATCAGGGTTTGTAATGAAACCAACCATTGACCTTGAACCGGTTTTCTTTGGAGGAACAGGGTTCGATTCTGCAAATCAAGATATGCCAGGATCGTTACCAGAGAGATTTGAATTTGGTACGATGAACACCATTGGAGTAGTTGGACTAAATGCGTCAGTTAAATGGATATTGCAGCAGGAAATAAACAATCTTGCCGCAGCAGAGTTGAAAAACAGAGCAAGACTAATTGAGATCCTGAACGAATATGACTTTATTTCTGTTGTTGGAAACTGTGACGGACGAGATTATGTCGGAATTGTCTCTTGTGTGCTTAATGACATAAGCAGTGACACAGCAGGACAGTTATTCAGCGAAAGAAACATTTCAGTTCGTACTGGATTGCAGTGCGCCCCTGCTGCGCATAGGTTCCTTAATACCTTCCCAGCAGGAACGGTACGGTTTAGTGTGAACTGCTTTACAACTGACGAGGACTTTGATGTTTTGAGAGAAGCACTTGATGACATCAATGATAATCTATAAGGAGATCGTATCATGAGCTTACAGGATGTTAGTGTAAAAAATGAATATCGTTCCCTTATAGACAATGTTGTTCAAGAGTTCTATATCCCATTGCTGGAACAGGCAAAGGTCTACAAAAGAGCAGTCGGTTTCTTTTCTTCGTCCTCTCTTGTAGAGATCACAAAAGGAATAGCAACTATGGCTTCAAATGGAGGTAAAATACAGATTGTTGCTTCTCCGTACCTCTCTGATGAAGATATAGAAGCCATTCAGAAGGGTTATGCAGAACGCAACAGCATTATCGAAAGGGCTATTCTGCGCCAAATAACCGGAGAGCAAGTTGATTACTATTCCATGCAGAGACTCAATCTTCTTGCTTGCCTGATTGCAGATGGGATTTTGGACATTCGCATTGCATACACAGAGGGAAAAAACGGTATTGGAATGTACCATGAAAAAATGGGACTTATCGAAGACGGTGAAGGAAATATTGTAGCCTTCTCCGGATCGATGAACGAATCTGCAACTGCAATGTCCATCAATTACGAAACAATAGATGTTTTTAGAAGCTGGGGCGATCAAAACGAAACTGACCGTGTAAGGCTAAAAGAGAACGCATTTTTCTCTATTTGGAATGACAGTGAACCTAACATCAAAGTCTTGGAGTTTCCCAGCATATCACAAGCTCTTATTGATAAATACAGGAGGTCCCCGCCAAACTTTGACTTGGATAAGGAGCAGTTTCCATCGAAAGATTCAAAGATTCGCACACTGAAAGACGGAAATATTGAAATCGTAACGAGAGCCATAGGACCCCGCATACCTGAAAATATCTCTTTACATGATTATCAAAAAGAGGCTATTGCTTCGTGGGTAGGAGAAAATTATCACGGTATATTTGATATGGCAACAGGTACAGGCAAGACATTTACCGGACTTGGTGCAATTTCAAAGCTTTCCGAAGACTTGAACGACAAACTTGCAGTTGTAATCGTTTGCCCTTATCAGCATCTTGTTGAGCAATGGGTAGAAGATATTGTCCGCTTTAATATGAAACCCATCATCGGATATAGCAGCTCACCACAGAAAGACTGGAAACAACGATTATCGAAAGCTGTGAGGGACCAGAAGATTCGAGTAGACAAAAGTTTCTTCTGTTTTGTATGTACTAATGCTACATTCACGAATAGTTATGTTCAGGAACAAATAAGTAAAATACATTCACCCGTCTTGCTTGTCGTTGACGAAGCACATAATTTCGGAGCAGCTTCCTACGCAAGATTATTAGACGATCGTTTTACATACCGGTTGGCTCTGTCGGCTACCCTTGAAAGGCATCGCGATGAGGAAGGCACCGCGCTCCTATATGCCTTCTTTGGGAAAAAGTGCATTGAGTATTCTTTGGATCGAGCAATAGAAGAAGATAAGCTCACACCGTATAAATATTATCCTGTTGTTGTTCACCTAAATGATGACGAACTTACAGCTTATGAGCAATTATCCTATGAAATGTCGAAGTGCGTCATTAAAGGTAAAAATGGAAAGTATAAACTCAACAAGCATGGCGAGATTCTGGCACTGAAACGGGCAAGGATTGTAGCTGGTGCGTCTGAAAAGCTTGATGCTCTCAGGGAAGAGATCAGACCTTATATTCACGACAATAATATACTGGTGTACTGTGGTGCAACCAATGTGTTGGACGAGAACGCCGATTATACATCCTCTGATACAGGAGATATTCGACAAATCGAGGCAGTAACTCGTATTCTCGGCAATGAGTTTGGTATGGATGTAGCTCAATTTACATCCAGAGAAAATATGGAAACGAGAGCAGCAATCAAGGAGCAATTCCAGCGTGGAGATCGGCTTCAAGCAATAGTGGCGATCAAGTGCTTGGATGAAGGCGTCAATATTCCTGGTATTCGGACTGCTTTTATCTTGGCAAGCACAACAAATCCCAAAGAGTATATTCAGCGTCGGGGGCGTGTACTAAGGAAAGCGCCAAACAAACCTTATGCCGTGATTTATGACTTTGTGACCTTGCCTCGACCTCTTGATTCAGTGTCATCGCTAACAACTGAACAGGCTCAAAGAGATCTAGCCCTTGTGAAGAATGAACTGGCAAGGATAAAAGAATTTGGACGCTTATCTCAGAACTCAATGGACGCAAACAACTTGATTTGGGACATTCAGGAGGCATATCATATTACCGACGAAGAATCGGAGGAAGGTGGTTTCGAGTATGGAACAGATTGAGATAAACGAGAAGGCTGTTGAGCGCCTGAAACGCAAAATCATCCTTCAAGAAAATCAGAATCTCAAAACAAGGGCTATGACCGATCAGCAGATGGTCGCATGGATTAAGAAGCAGATCGAGGAGGAAGCGCAATGTTACTCGAATCGATAACACTGGAAAACTTTAGACAGTTCCGTCATGAATCCATCGACTTTGCACAGGGTGATAACGGGAAAAATGTCACGATCATAATTGGTGAAAATGGCACGGGTAAAACAACCTTCGCCCAAGCATTCTTTTGGTGTATGTATGGAGAGACAGAGTTTTCCGATAAGAATATGCTTAACAAACTTGTCGCAGCGGAAATGAAACCAGGTCAAGAAAGCAAAGTTCAAGTCATTCTCAAGCTGCGTCACGGAACTGTAAATTATACGCTCATGCGGGAGCAGACTTACCGTAAAGACTACTCAAATCGTGTCAAGGGCGATAATACGGTCTTCGATATTGCAATTAAAGACGCAAATGGCAATACATCCTATGTCAAAAAATCGCAATGTGAAAGTGAAGTTAAAGGAATCCTCCCGAAAGAATTGTCCAGATATTTCTTCTTTGACGGCGAAAGAATCGAGAAGATGAGTAAAGACATTTCAACCGGAAAGAAAGCCACTGACTTTGCAGAAGCAGTAAAAGGGCTTCTTGGATTGAATGCTATGTACAGTGCTATTCAGCATTTTAATCCGAAATCCAGACTTGGCGTTATCGGCAGTTATGAGAGTAGCTATGACTCCCACAGCAACTCAAAAATACAAGAGTACACTCAGACTATCGAACGATGCAAATCTGAAATAGCTAAAATTGATGCAAGATTGGAAGAACTGGAAAGTCAAATCGAGCAAGCAAGTGCGCGGAAGACTGAAAAGACTGAGGAAATCAAGCAGTACGCAGAAGGTGAAGAATTACAACGCCAAAAGGAACGGCTTATCCAAAAGATAGCAAGAGCGAAGGACTCTAAAGCAAATGTTGTTAAAGCAATTTGCAAGGACTTTAACAGCAACATGAGTTCCTTCTTCTCGGTTGCACTGATGTCTCGCGCACTTGAGCTTCTGTCCGACAGAGACTTCACTGGCAAGGACATTCCGTATATGCACGCAAAGACTATTGAATATTTGCTGAACCAGAAAGTCTGTATTTGCGGGACACATTTGGATGAAGGCTCAGTGCCATACACTAAAGTTAAGGCGCTTATCGACTTTTTGCCCCCTCAGTCCATCAGCAATATGATTAGCGACTTCAAAAAGGAAGCTAAGCGCCGTGCCAACGCTCAGCAGGATTTGTTTTCCCATATAAGTGATAATCTTGCTGTGATAAGCCAGCAGGATGAAGAAGTCACTGATCTTCAAGATGAGCTACATACTATCGAAGGGAAACTTAGCGGTGGAGATGTTCGGAGCAAAGTCCGGGCAATCAACAGTGAGATTCAACTGTGCGACAAAGTTATCAGAGAAAGTGGAGCCGAAAAGGACCGTATCCTTTTAAGAAAAGGCGGTTATGAGTCTGAGGCTGAACGAGCAGACACAGAGCGTCGTAATCTTACCTTGTTGGATGATAAAAACAAGAAGATTGAGATCTACAAAGCATACGCCGAACGCATTTACCAAGAACTTCTTGAAGTTTATGCCACCAGCGAGGCTGAAATCCGCAGCAAATTGGAGACTACCATCAACGAAATATTCAAGCAGATTTATGAAGGTGGATTATACTTAACCATTGATGAGAAATATCATATTTCTGTATATGCAAATGACTATGATGGGGATGTCGAAACATCCACCGCTCAAAGCATCTCGGTAATTTTTGCCTTCATCACCGGCATTATAAAGATGGCTCGTGATAACAGAAACGCTTCGGATGATGATGCCAAGCTCCTGTCTTCTGAACCTTATCCTCTGGTGATGGATGCTCCCCTATCTGCTTTCGATAAGCGGCGTATCAAGACTGTTTGTGAGGCGCTTCCCAATACAGCGGAGCAGGTTATTATCTTTATCAAGGATACTGATGGTGAACTTGCAGAAGAGTACATGGGCGACAAGATCGGCTGTCGGCATTACTTTGATAAGAAAAACGAATTTGAAACTGTGTTGGTGTAAGGGGGTGGGCAAATGTTTGATAAACAATATCGCTTTCGTGGCAGACATGCTGTTCGTGTAGATGCTTTAACAAGCGTCTTTGACAGCAACAGTAAAGCCAAGTTATTTGATCGGAATGTTGATGTGTACGCAAATGCTCCGTTAGTCGGTTTCCTCTATGGCAGAACTGCCGAGCAAGATGATACTCGGAATCCTGAGACAAATCAGGTCTACAACCAAAATGTTATGGGCGATCGTGTTATCTATTCTCAGGAAGAACTCCAATTCAATTTTAGATTGATCATGTTGCTTGACAAAGATTATGAGCCTAACGAAGGTGAGCGAATCGACAAGGCGTTTAAGCACATGGGAGAAAATCCCGATGATGAAGCTCGTTTTGACAGTTATGTTCGCGGCGGCGTAGATGTTCTTTATGAAAAACTTATTGAGGGAGTATCATCGCCGGATGAGTATGTAACAAGACTTTATGACTTTATTGAAGAGTTTCAAGAGAAGTTCAACGATGAAATATCAAGTGACGATATTTTGAAGCTTTGTTCTAAGTGAAATGTGGTGAATAGGGATGGAAAACCGTCAAACGGCATATGAAAAACTGATAGAGCTTGCCGAAAAGCAGGGCTATGTGACATTTGATAATATCATGGACTGTGCTGACGAATATTCCCTCCCTATTCAAGACTTTGATTGGCTCAGCAACTCTATTACAACTCGCGGAATCCTCGTTTATAGCGAAGCACCTACTCGTAATGTTCCTTCCGATGAAGATGATTTCGATGATTTTGCACAGAGTGATTATGATGCAGTATATACTCGCATCATCGAACTGAGTCCTTCTCTTGAATCCTTCGTAACTTATGTGAGAATGGTGATACCTCCACAAAGGGGGGAAATCAGGCAACTCAAATATCAAATTGTTGATGGCAATGCATATGCACGAGAACGGATGATTGAAATGCACTTGAGATTAGCTTTGCGAGTGGCATTGCAGAGAGCGGAAACATATGATATGGACATAGAAGATGCCATAGGATATGCTTGTATTGGGCTTGTAATTGCGGTTGATAAATATGATCCCGATACATCAGGAGCGTTTGCTTCATACGCATCTCTCTGGATGATTCAAAACATTTCTCGTGTACAAAGTACACAGCGACCTTTAATTTATTATCCCGTTCACCAGAAAGAGGGATATTTCGCTATGTACCCCGTGCTGAAAGCGCACGATTGCATAGGTTGTGAGCGGTTGAATGAATGCGCTTATGCCATTTCGATGGTTCAAGAAAAAATCGAATGCTCTCCGGATGAAGCAAAAAAGATCCTTGACCAAATGATACCCGATGCCCAAATTGAGGATCTTCTTGAATTATTTGAGAATTACGATGAGGAAGACACTCCCAGAGACACACTTATTGACACATTATTAAGCAATCTCTCCGAAGAAACCATTCTCTCTGATGAAGATGCACTGTCCACTGTTCAAAAGAATGCTCTTAAAGAGGAAGTCGCTTCTGTTCTAAGCAAACTAACACCAAAAGAGGAAAGAGTTCTCCGTTTAAGATATGGGTTCGATGGACACGAACGAACACTTGAAGAAGTGGGCGCTGAGTTTAATGTCACCCGTGAGAGAATCCGTCAAATCGAGGGGAAAGCACTCCGCAAACTAAGACATCCATCAAAAGCGAAAAAACTCAAGGAATATTATTAGAGCAATCACTCGAAAGGAGTCAGACTTGGACTGGGATCAATATTACGAAAAGTTCTACGACTGGGCTACGAGTACACAGATCAGCCGGATGTCATCCCTAACTTCTTATGGCGCATCCTCAGAGGTTGCCGAGGTTGCTCAGGAATACATGGACGAAAAGGCTGCATCCCGTCTCATCAAAAAAGCCGTGGCGTACAGTTTACACCGGAAGAGATTTATGACCTATCCGGATGCTGCAACACAGAAGCTATGAATGTACTTCTTGATTCCTCGAAATGCAGATTCACAAAGGAGCAATTAGAAGACCTTTACGGTGCAGTCGATGATGAAGTCCTTGAAAGAGTAGCTGCGAGGAACAAGATAAGCCTCTTTGAAGATGACGAGGACGAAGAAATTGATGATGAGACTGTCGAGGAAGAGTTCTTCGATGAGCCGGTTGCTTCTGCCCCTAAAATCGGCTTCTTTGCAAAGCTTTTCGCAGGAATTGGAATTGCTGATGCACTCTCATCCTCTCACGCTTCTCATCCGGGACATTGTACCGGCGATTGTGCGAACTGTCCTCCCCATTATGGCTATCGCTATGGGCGATGGTATTATGGTCATGGTCATGTGCATGGCTGTGAGTTCGGCGGGAACAAAGGCGACGGAAGCCTGTAACGGAGTCATACATGTTGGGCTATAAGAAAAAGCCTCAAACGCAACCAAAAGGCGCGTTTGAGACTTTTTCTCAGTCAACAGACATCGTTTTCGGATTGATAATTGTGACCGGCTTGCCTTGCCGCTGGGCATACTGGACTGTCTTGCCCGTCCCGCTTGGTCTGCCGTCCCATACAGCTATGATGAAGTCTGCCTGATCCACCATGTAGCGGTTTCTCTTGTGCATACAGTCAGGGGTGTAGTGATGCTGGATCAATGTCTCCTTGTCGCACTTGGAGGCAATATCGAAATAGCGGTCTCTCTGTTCCTCAGTCCACTTCTCAGCCTGACTTTCACAAGGAATTGAGCTTTCAAGAGTAATGCCTTCATAGTTTGATTTAAGACCAAGTACAATTTCCGCTGCGTATATATCAACGCCGAGTGCCATGCCGCTGATGAAATGGGTAACGCCTTCCTGTTCGATGAGCCTGATAATCTCTGCACGGAGCGTTTGCTTGAGGGCAATGCAGCGTTCATCCGATTCGTTAAAGCCGAACGGAAGACTTTGTGGTCTATGACCGGTAAAAGCACATTTCTTCACTTTCATCTTTTTTTCTCCATCTATGTATTAGCGCGTGTATCTCATTCGCTTATACATAGTATAGCACATGATTGTGAAGAATTATGTCGATTGATGTCAGAAAAAAACGAACCACACAATAAATTGCGTAGTTCGTTGAAGGAAGTCATTTGCTGTTGTTCTTTTCCTGCTCAATCATCAATTCTACCATCTGAATGATCCGCTTCTGGGCATCAAGAGGCAAGGTCTCAAGCTCTTCGGAGAGCTTATTCGCCTTGTACTTCGTAGAATGGTCAACCACATCACAGAAGATTGCATCCGCTGAAACCTCAAGTGCATTGAGCAGGGTGATCAGTTTTTCGCAGCGTGGGAAGGATGCCCCTCGCTCAAGGGTAGAAATGTAGTTTGCTGTAAAGCCGGTCTTTTCGGCAAATTGTTCCTGCGTCAGTCCAAGACGCTCACGGCATTGCTTTATTCGCTTGCCTATTCTATTATCGATCATGACACATACCATGTCCCTTTCCATGTATCTAATAATAAGTATATGGATTAGCGACACATCTATACAGAAACGCTAATGCACTGACTATGGATTAGCGTTAGATTTCTGGGAATTATTTACAAAAAAGACACAAAAAAAGCCTCAGCCGACACCCAAACGGGCATCGACCGAGGCTCTTTGCAGTAATAAGATTATGGCTGAAAACCGACCTTTATTCTCACATTGGCGGCGCTTGACTGCCACATGAGAAAACATACGGGGCTACATTTTCGCGCGGCTCTGGGAGGCTAAAAACCGTCATTTTCGACCTTTATCCTGACAGTAAATCGCTTCCTCCGACCGCTTTGAGATATAGTGCGGACAAGCGAGGATCACAGCGCGAAAACTCTGTTTGCAGTCATGAATGCAGCGTCGGCAGACCTCGCTATATTTACGCCGTCCGTCCGTATCTAAGAAGAATGCCCACTCCTGCTTCCATTTTGCACTTCGGCTCATAAGTCACGGTCAGGCTTGCGCTCCTTTACCGGCGCAGCCTTCTCCTTCGGAGGCTCGGTCTTTGCCGCTTTCAGCCTGTCCATGATGGAAGACTTCTCTCGCTTTTCGCTGCTTTCCTTCTCTTTGGAACCGTTGTTGATGATACCGTCAATCATGCCGTAGTCATCCTCAAGCGACATTTCAGCGGCTTTGAGTGGATTCTGCTTTTCCAGCTCGGCCACCCAATCCGCTTTCTCCACACCGAAGATAC
>ENA-ORNW01001586-ORNW01001586.1-human-gut-metagenome-genome-assembly--contig:-NODE-1586-length-17062-cov-3.493385_pt1 | contig 17062 bp, 11 predicted proteins | sample MGYA00242121_ERZ509034 | MGnify/ENA primary metagenome ERZ509034 (study PRJEB26280, sample SAMEA2338689) | human gut metagenome | biome: human gut; feature: human-associated habitat; material: faeces... | reverse complement strand
ACTTTAAGGGATTACTTAAAAGCAGACCTGTACAGCCACCGGGGAACTTTGCCTAACAATTTCGCACAAACATTGCCTGATACTAAGCAAGCGCTAAAAGCTGTTTGCTCATTCAAAGATGAATACTTGCTTGATTTCATCAATGTGGAGGAACTGGATGAGCAGGAAGAGGATTTAGACGAAAAGATAGTAGAAAAGTCGATTGTTGCCAACGTGAAGAAGTTTATTATGACTTTTGGGCAGGATTTCAGTTTTATAGGCAATCAATATCGTGTTGAAGTGGCTGGAGAGGAAATGTTCATTGATTTGTTGTTTTTCAATCGGGAACTTAATTCTTTAGTGGCGGTTGAATTGAAGTCCGGGAAATTCCGCAGTTCGTATTTAGGACAACTGAATACTTATCTTTCCGCTTTGGATTCATATGTGAGAAAACCGCACGAGAATCCCTCTATCGGAATAATACTTTGCAGAGAAATGAATCAAACTTTTGTAGAATTTGCAGTTCGTGATTATAACAAGCCGATGGGAGTCGCTACTTACCGTACATCCAAAGATATGCCGGAACGACTTCGTAACGCCTTGCCTGACATTGAGGAACTGAGAAAGTTATTGTAGAGCGAAAGCCTATCTCTTTTTTGGCAGGTAATTTCCCTTTGTTTCCTTTGTACACGAAGCCCACCACTAAGCGATTTTCTTCGTTTTTTTGTTACCTGCTATTAGTAATAGGTGGATTTATTTGCTGATAATCAGATTTGTATGGTGATGTGTTAATATGTGGCAAAATATTATTAATAGCTGGCAATTGTGGAAGAAGAGAAAAACAAGAGACTGAAGCTACCTTACTGCTGATAGTTTCCTATTGTAGAAATTGTTTTTTGCTTGATGAAACTTTAGTTTCATCGTCTTGAAACTGGAGTTTCCTCTGCTTGAAACTTTGGTTTCTTCAGCTTGGAACTAAAGTTTCTGCGGCTTGAAACTATTGGTTTCAATGCTTTGGAACTATAGTTTCATCGCATGGAAACCAACTAGACTAAGCTATTCTTTGATTTATCATTCCAAGGAGCAATATATGATAGTAGCAGGATATGACAGCAAAGCGTGACGGCATTGTGACAACAAAATGTGCTGTCACAATGCTGTCACGCCCTGCTGTCACCTATTTATTAGCTTATAATCAATGTGTTATTTAGCTTTTGGTGACAGATGACAGCAATTTTAGATATTTAAATTCTCATGTAGAGGTGAATTTGTTAAAGGTTAAAAAAGGACATAATTTCCGATTTATGGGACACTATATTTATCTTTGCTACCAGTTTTTAAAATCGGAAAAATGAAGATTACGAAGAAGAAAATAGCTTGGGGCATCGTTCTCCTGATATTGATTGCCGGTGGTGTCATTTGTAAGATACGCTGGAAAGTCTGGTTCCACAATATCCCTGAAATACGCTATGTGCTGACGGAAGACCCGCAACGGGTATTTCTGACATTCGGAAATGACGGCGAACTGTCCCGTAATGTGAGCTGGGTGTGCGGAGGCGTTTCCAAGCAGGCAAAGCTGGAATATACAAAGATCGGTTCCGGAGATACTCTTCTCGTTGACGGCTCTTCCAAATTTCTCCGTACACTGGGCGGGTTCGGTTATGCCAACTGGGCAAAATTTAAAGAACTCTCTTATGGCGATTCCTACTCTTATCGGGTATGGAATGACGATCGCTCATCCGATTGGTATTCGTTCACGATGCAACCCGATTCGACTGATCATTTCTCCTTTATATTTATAGGTGACGTGCAGGATACTTTGCGTGGAAAGACACGTGGCTTTATGGAAAATGTGCGCCATCGCTATCCGCAGGCGGACTTCTATATGTTTGCCGGTGACTTTGCAGAGCGTCCGATGAACTGTTACTGGGATGAAGCCTATCAGAGTGTGGATTCCATAGCTCCCACCAAACCGATATTGGTTTCTCCGGGAAATCATGAATATGTAAAAGGACTGGTACGTGTTTTGGAGAAACGATTTGCTTATGTCTTTTCTTATCTGCTCGAATCGAGGTATAAAAATAATAATGTATATTCTATTGATTACAACGATGCCACTATCATCACGCTGGATAGTAACCGTGATCCTTGGTTCCTCTTCTCTCAACGGGAATGGCTGGAGAAAACGCTGAAGGCTTCGAAAAAGAAATGGAAGATCGTCATGCTCCATCACCCGGTATATTCTATAAAAGGTAAGACGAACAACCTTGCCGTGCGCTGGATGTTCGACGGACTGTTCCGTGAATATGGAGTAGACTTAGTGCTTCAGGGACATGAGCATAACTATGCCCGTATGACTAATAAGAACGATGAGGGCGAAATGACCACCCCGTTGTATCTGGTAAGCCACGCTTCCCCGAAGAGTTACCGTCTATCTTTCAATGATAAGTATGATCGTTTCGGGACGAACCGCCGTTTCTACCAGCATATCGACGTGACGGGAGACACGCTCCGGATGCAGGCTTACCTGGAGAATGACTCACTGTACGATGATGTCCGTATTGTGAAGAACGCTTCCGGCACTCAAATCATTGACAATGCAAAAGACATTCCGGAGATACTTGAAATGCCTGCAAGGTTGAGTGGAAAGAAAGCCGAAGAGTTCGAACGGAATGCTGAGAAGTGGAGGAACCGTTCCTTAGTAAAGTAAATACTTCTGTCTCATATCACGGTAGGTCTGCAACTCCTTTTGCCAGCTGTCACGGATTTCCTCTTCCGATTCTCCTTTAAGGATCGCTTTGCGTACCGAATCCGTTCCCATCAGTAAGTCAAACCATCGGGGACGGGAGAAGAATGCTGCGCCTTCGCCGGATAAACGGTAGAAACGCAGAAAGTAACGGAGTGTGAAACCGTTTACGTCTGTTACGTTCCGTAAATCTTCGCCATAACAAGTGACTCCTTTGTGCATCGGATTTTTGTCGAATCCCGGCAGGGAGCGCGGAGTGAAGGCAAAATCGCCATACTTTTTGTTAGGTGCGCCTAACACCTGAAAAGGAAAGGTCGTTCCGCGTCCCACACTGACACGTGTTGCTTCAAAAGGGCAAAGTGAGGCATAAAGGCGGATGGATTGTGCATTGGGCAAGTTGGGAGACGGTTTCACGGGAAGTACATAGGGCTGTCCGTGTTTCCACCCTTTTACGGGAATCACAGTCAGCGGACAAGTCTTTGCCTGGGTAGTCATCCATCCTTCTCCATTGATCATCTGCGCCAGCTCTCCGATAGTACAACCGTGAAGAACCGGCAAAGGCAGCATTCCGACAAAACTTTTATATCCGGCTTTTAATACAGGTCCCTCTACGTAATCGCATGGATTGGGGCGGTCCAGTATAATCATCTCTTTTTTGTTTTCCGCACAAGCTTCCATTACATAATACATCGTACTGATATATGTATAGAAACGTGCGCCCACATCCTGGATGTCGAACAAGATTACATCGATATCTTTCAGTTGGGCGGCAGTCGGCTTTTTATTATCTCCGTAGAGCGAGACGATGGTTACTCCCGTACGGCTGTCTTTTCCGTCTTTTACTGTTTCACCGGCATCCGCGTTGCCGCGGAAACCGTGTTCCGGTGCAAAGACTTTCACTATATCGATTTTTTGTTTTAATAAAGTATCCAGCAGATGAATTGGCTCTGTGCCGACGATGGAAGTGTGGTTTACCACCATTCCTACCCGTTTTCCTTTGATTAACGGCAGGTATTGATCCATACGCTCGGCACCCGTAATTACTTTTCCACTGGCGTATGTAGAACACAGTATTATGAACAGAGAGAAAAGAATGAGGGAACTTCTGGCTTGCATATCAGTAAATTTTTGTAATATTGCACAAAAATATCATTTATCAGTAAGGGAACAAGTAATAACTAGTGAAAAAGTATGAATCCAATAGAAATCATCGACAAATTTTATCCGCAGGATACGGAACAACGACACATTCTACTAATACATAGCCTTTCTGTAGCCCAAAAAGCTTTGAAGATTGTAGATGCACATCCTAACTTACCTATCAACCGCAGCTTTGTCAGAGAAGCCGCGCTTCTGCACGATATAGGAATCTTTATGACCGATGCTCCCACCATCCAATGTTTCGGAGAGCATCCCTACATCGCACACGGTTATCTGGGTGCAGACCTTTTGCGAAAAGAAGGTTTTGAACGCCATGCACTGGTTTGCGAACGTCACACCGGAGCCGGACTGACACTGGAAGAAATCATAGAACGCCAGCTTCCTGTTCCTCATCGTGAGATGGTGCCCGTCACTCTGGAAGAGCAAATAATCTGTTTTGCCGATAAATTCTTTTCTAAAACTCATCTTGACGAAGAAAAGACAGTAGAAAAAGCCCGGAAAAGCATTGCAAAATATGGTGAAGAAGGTCTAAACCGCTTTGATGGGTGGTGCTCTTTGTTTTTATAGCACTAAAAAATAATTAAATAACGGAGATTCTCACGCATTATTGATGAAGATTGTGTACTTTTGCCACTTCAAGCGTAAAACTATTAGTTAATGGCGCCATTGAGAGCAAAAATAATTATATCATTCATATTGCTGATTGTCTTGCTGATGCTTCCTGATGAGGCTACGTCTCAGCGTCGAAGAAGAGGGATGATTGCCTCCAACACTGCACAAACGGATTCCCTTAACAGGAAAGATTCGTTAGGGGCGGATACAGTTGTGGTACGCGTCGACTCTGTAGCACCGACAAAGAAACAACCGCTCGATGCACCGGTTATTTATGAATCTAACGACTCCACCACTTTTACATTGGGAGGTGCCGCTACGCTTTATGGTAGCGGCAAAGTCAACTACCAGAACATTGAGCTGGCAGCGGAAGTGATTTCCATGAATCTGGACAGTAGTACAGTACACGCCTACGGTATTAAAGACACAACGGGAACGATCAAAGGTAAACCTGTCTTTAAAGAAGGTGAAACTGCATACGATACAGAAACAATCAGCTATAACTTCAAGAGCAAAAAAGCGGGAATCACCGATATTATCACTCAGCAGGGTGAAGGTTATGTGACCGGTAGCAGAGCCAAGAAAGGAGCAAATGATGAAATCTTTATGGAGCACGGTCGCTACACGACTTGTGATCATCATGACCATCCTCACTTCTACATGCAGCTGACAAGAGCCAAAGTGCGCCCCAAGAAGAATGTAGTGACAGGACCTGCCTATCTTGTGGTGGAAGATGTTCCCCTGCCGTTGGCTGTGCCGTTTTTCTTCTTCCCTTTCTCCAGCAGCTATTCTTCGGGTTTTATAATGCCGACGTATATGGATGATTCAAGCCGTGGCTTTGGTCTGGCGGAAGGCGGATATTACTTCGCTATGAGCGACATCATGGACTTGAAGCTGACAGGAGATATATTCACGAAAGGTTCATGGCGGCTTTCCGGATTGACCAATTATAATAAGAGGTACAAATACTCCGGTACATTGCAGGCGGATTATCAGGTGACCAAGACCGGAGACAAAGGAATGCCGGATTATACGGTTGCCAAAGACTTCAAGGTAGTGTGGAACCACCGTCAGGATGCCAAGGCAAGTCCGAACAGTACTTTCTCCGCTAGTGTGAACTTCTCGACCAGTAGTTACGAACGATCTAACATCAACAACCTTTATAACTCTCAGTTGTTGACTCAGAATACAAAGACATCAAGTATCAGCTATTCCCGCAGTTTCCCCGATATCGGTCTGACTTTGTCGGGAACGACCAATATTGCGCAGACTATGCGTGACTCTTCTATCGCAGTGACGCTTCCTGACCTTAATATTACATTGAGCCGTCTGTTCCCCTTCAAGCGGAAGAAGGCTGCCGGAGCCGAGCGTTGGTATGAGAAGATATCAATCAGTTATACAGGACGTCTGACGAACAGTATCCGTACTAAGGACGACCGTCTGTTCAAGACCGGTATCAGCGGATGGGAAAATGCAATGAATCATAATATTCCTATCAGTGCTACTTTTACATTGTTCAAGTATTTGCAGGTTTCTCCTTCGGTCAACTATACAGAACGCTGGTATACCCGTAAAATGAATCAGACGTATAATATGGAAGAACATAAGTTGGACCCTAACCTGAATGATACCGTTAATGGTTTCTATCGGGTATCCAACTATTCTGCCAGCATTAGTTTGAGTACGAAACTGTATGGTATGTATAAACCTCTTTTTATGAAGAAGAAGGAGATACAGATTCGTCACGTTGTTACTCCGCAGGTAAGTCTGAGCGGGGCTCCCGGATTCAGTAAGTATTGGGAGGAATATACCGATTATAATGGCAATACTCAATATTATTCTCCTTTTACGGGACAACCTTTTGGAGTTCCATCACGCGAAGGTTCGGGAACGGTTAGTTTCTCGTTGTCCAACAATCTGGAAATGAAATATTATGATGCTAAAAAGGACACGCTTAAAAAGGTCAGTCTGATTGATGATTTGAGTGCGAATATGTCTTATAATATGGCGGCAAAGGAAAGACCTTGGAGTGATTTGAGTTTGAATATCCGTATGAAGCTGACCAAGAATTATACTTTCAATATGAACGCTTCATTTGCAACTTATGCCTACGCTTTTGATAAGAACGGTAATGTAGTGACCAGCAATCGTACGGAATGGTCTTATGGACGTTTCGGACGTTTCCAGGGGTATGGTTCTTCTTTTAACTATACCTTTAATAACGACACTTGGAAAAAGTGGTTCGGTCCGAAGGAAGACGCTGAACAGGATAAGAATAAGAAGGATTCTGAAGATGGAGACGGAGAAGATTCTGAAGGAACGGAAGATGGAACTACGACCAAGAAGGTAGAGAAGGCGCAAGCCGACCCGGACGGTTATCAGGTATTCAAGATGCCTTGGTCTTTAAGTTTCAGTTATTCATTCAATATTCGTGAGGACAGGACTAAGCCTATCAACCGTTATTCAATGCGTTATCCGTTTACTTATACCCACAATATTAATATGAACGGAAATATAAAGATTTCCAATAACTGGTCGCTTTCATTCAATTCGGGTTATGACTTTCAGGCAAAAGAGATTACGCAGACTTCCTGTACGATCTCACGTGACCTGCACTGCTTTAACCTTTCTGCCAGCCTTTCACCATTCGGACGCTGGAAATACTACAATGTAACCATTCGTGCTAATGCAAGTATTCTTCAAGACTTGAAATATGAGCAGAGAAGCCAGACGCAAAGTAATATTCAGTGGTATTAATGAAGGAAATAAAGAATAGAGAATAAGTCCGGAAGGATAAGATATAAAAACGGCTGCATGATCTTTTGTGATGACGCAGCCGTTTTTCTTTATGTCTCAATCCGGTCTATCGGATTTGGTATTACCATATTATTTCCGTTTCTCCGTTTGCTTTCAGATAATCGTTTGCACGGCTGAAGTGTTTGTTTCCGAAGAAACCATTGTAGGCAGAAAGGGGAGAGGGATGAGCAGAGCTAAGTACCAGATGCTTGTTGCGGTCGATGAAAGCTCCTTTTCGTTGGGCATAAGCTCCCCACAGGATAAATACAAGATGTTCCCGTTCTTCTGCCAGTGCGCGGATAGCGGCATCTGTAAAAGCTTCCCATCCACGATTCTGATGAGAGCCTGCCTGATGAGCGCGTACAGTCAGAGTGGCGTTGAGCAATAATACTCCTTGCTCAGCCCAGCGAGTCAGGTTACCGGTAGTAGGAGCGTCTGTACCTATGTCTGCCTTTATCTCTTTAAAGATATTGACCAAAGAAGGAGGGAAGGGTACTCCGTCGTTTACAGAGAAACAGAGTCCATGTGCTTGCCCCGGTCCGTGGTACGGGTCTTGTCCGATGATTACTACCTTCACTTTGTCGAAAGGACAGAGGTTGAAGGCGTTGAAAATAAGTTTTCCCGGAGGGAAAATCTGATACTGGCTATATTCACTTTTTACGAATTCTGTCAGTGTGCGAAAGTAATCTTTTTCAAATTCAGGCTGTAAGTGTGTTTTCCAGCTTTCTTCTATTTGTACGTTCATAGCTATTATATAAGGTGTATATCAAGTTCTTCACATTCTTTACGCATATCTTCGGGCCAGATACTGGCTTGTATTTCTCCGATATGAGCTTTGCGAAGGTAAAACATACACAAACGGGATTGACCGATACCGCCACCGATAGATAGTGGAAGTGTGTCATCCATTAATCGTTTGTGGAAATAAAGTTTCAGTCTCTCTTCTTCGTTTTCTTCTTTGAGTTGGCGTTGTAGCGCTTCTTTGTCTACACGAACACCCATAGAGGACAGTTCGATGGAGCGTTGCAGTACATCATCCCAAAGTAAAAGGTCACCGTTCAGTCCCGGCAGGTTGTTCAGGCCGGTGGATGTGTAGTCATCATAGTCCGGTGCACGTCCGTCATGTTTTTTGCCGTCGCTTAGTTTGCAACCGATACCGATGATAAATACGGCACCGTATTTTTGGCAGATGGCATGCTCACGGCATTTGGGTTCCAGGTTCGGATAGAGTTGGCGTAGTTCTTCCGAATGGATAAAATGTAATTTCTGAGGCAGACAAGGTTTGATCTGCGGATACATTTCATATACCATGTATTCTGTACGGATCATGGCAGCGTAGATACGATTTACGATCTCTTTCAGGAAATCTACGTTTCTGTCCTCGTTGGTGATGACACGTTCCCAGTCCCATTGGTCTACATAGAGCGAATGGAGGTTTCCGAGTTCTTCATCAGAACGGATGGCGTTCATGTCGGTATAGATACCGTATCCCGGTTCGATATTGTAATCGGCGAGAGTTAATCTTTTCCATTTGGCTAATGAATGAACGACTTCTGCTTGTGCGTCACCTAAATCCTTGATAGGGAATGAAACAGGACGTTCTATACCATTCAAGTCGTCATTGATACCCATTCCTTTCAGTACGAAAAGAGGGGCTGTCACGCGTCTGAGGCGTAATTCGGATGACAAGTTTAACTGGAAGAACTCTTTTATTTGTTTGATTCCCAACTCTGTTTGTTTTAAGTCGAGTAACGGTTTATAGTTCTTTGGTTTTATCAAGTAACTCATAGGATTGTTGATTGTTAATTGTCGGCAAAGATAGGAATAATATTAATATCTGTATTGGATATTCTCTAAAAGATTGTCAAATTGATAAAGTATATGCTCTAAAGCATTTCAAAATAACAGAATGTTAAGGGGCAATACTGACTTAAGAACTATAAAAAAAGATGAATCATTAGGAAGATGAGAAGATTTTTTATACTTTTGTCATCGCATTTAGGAAATGGCCCCGTAGCTTAGTGAATAGAGCGTCAGATTCCGGTTCTGAAGGTCGTGCGTTTGAATCGCACCGGGGTCACATGAAAATCCCTTGATAATCAGCAGTTATCAAGGGATTTTTGTTCTTATATGACCTTTCTTCTAGCTTCTCGATACCTGCAATCCTTTATCGGAAAGCGTCATTTCAACAAAGCGTGCACGCGGATTAGGAGCCTGTTCGGTCAATATCCGACGGATGCACCCTGCTGCTTGCGGATCTTTAGCCACCATATATAAGTAACCGCCACCTCCTGCACCGGGCAATTTATATCCCAGCGTATAATCTTTGATTTGTTCGATAATGGCTGCTACTGCCGGTGGATTCGTGCCACTGTCCAATGCTTGGTTTTGTATCCAGCTTTTGCCGACAAGATTGCCGAAAGTTTCGAAATTACCTCGCAGGATAGCTTCGCTCATATCCATCGCATGGGCTTTCATCTCTGCTAATAAACTAAGATGCTTTCCGGAGTTAAGGAACATGGAACTGACAATTTCAGCTAAGATTCCTTTGGCTGTACGGGTGATTCCGGTATAATAAAGCAGATGGCAGTCCCGATATTCCGGCTGCACAAAGAGCTGGTCGGGTAACCACCGTACTAACGGATGTTGTTCAAAGCCGGATTCGGATTGCAACAATTTTACGCCGGGGAATACGCCACCGTATTGATCCTGCCATCCGCCGCCGGTGGTGAGCAATTGTTCCAATACCAGTGTATAATTGCAGATGTCGTTCCTATCCCATGCCAGTCCGCAAAAATCATTGATAGCTCCGAGTACGGTAGATGCAAGAATAGAACTGGTACCTAGTCCCGAACCTGCCGGAATGGCGGCCAGTAAAGTGATTTCCAGTCCTGAACCGAACGCTTTCAGATGCTTTTCTAATGACGCATGAGATTCCGCCGCAAATAATGGGGCAAATCCTGCCAAGGTAAGTGCTGCCTTCGGTATGGAGAAAGGCGAACCGACTTTCTTGTAATCCTGCAATTCCTCATAACTTCGGATAACCTCCACAGCTCCCATATCAATGGAACGAAGTACGATATGGAACTCGTGACATGGTTTGACGTATACCTGTAGCGGCGGCTGCCCATTCAACTCAATCGCCAGATTGACTACACTTCCTCCCGAATAGAGAGAGTAGGGAGGTGTATCTGTCCATCCTCCTGCAACGTCAATGCGCACCGGACTACGCCCCCATACGATCTGATCCGAATAAACATTGAGTTTCGGATAGTTCTTTTTTCCGGCAACGGCTTCCAGTAATCCGTCACGGAGTAGCTGGAACGCGGCTTGTTCTTCTTTGCAGCCTTCATTGCCTTGCAGCTTCAGGATACGTGCCCGAAGCATACGGTTATGTATACGCACCATGGGTGCGGCATCCTCTTTCAAGACAGCGGGAACCTCCAGATTGAGCCGGACAAATTCATTGGCTGCGTCTTGCAAGTCAAGCTGATAGAATACACTCTTCTCATAATTGGCGGACAATCCTTTCCAGTTATCCCTGCGGAAAGCGCTGCGCTGTGCGTAAAGACGTTCCAGGTTCGCTTGTGCCGATATCTCGTCAGCGGATAGTTTTTCAGCTCTCAGCCATAACTCTTTTCCTTGTTTTAGTTGTGGCTCAGCTGTCATCCAGCGTATTAAAATACCCAGTTCTTCGATGGAAGTCGTTACGGGGAAAACAGGAGCAGCTTGCAGATCATCTGTACGTCCTTTTATGTCTTCCAGTCCAATCTCTCTTTCCTTCATCCACTGTGTGAAAGAGTTCCCCAAGTAGGTGGTCGAGTCATTACTTAAATCACCTTTGAAAACATCATCCAGCCCATAAGGCCGTGCGACAAAGGCTGCGTCTCCCATAGGAACGATGTCGATGCAGACTCCGTCCGGCAGGTTTATATTCCAATGGTTTTCGGGAACTCCTGTAATAATCTGTCGTGAACCTAATTTCCATCCTTCTCCTACGTGGCTGTTCTCAATCCATAAATTGGCGTTCTCTGCAGATAACTTCACTTGGGTAAACGAGTTTTGTATAAAGATGGCAGGATTCGGTTTTACTTTCCGGTGCATGATACGCCTTTGGTCACGCACTTTATCCTGTATGGCGAGTGTGGAAGAAATCAGTTCCCGACTCGTTCCGAAATGATAAAACTCTCCGCCGGGTAAAGGCAGGATTGCTACCGAAAGTTTGTTTACTTCGTCGTCTGTCGTTTGGGGATGCTCTCCCAGTGCCAGGCCATAATCCGAATATAAATCGTAGTAGCTGATATCATTCGTGCCTTCTTTCAATGACCGTTTCATCAATACCTCAACAGCACGGTCACTTAATATCCATATACCGATATCCATCAGGAAAAGATGGGTCTTTGATAATCCTTCCAATTCCTCTAAAGAAGGTTTCTGCAACATGAAGTCGAGCACTTCCGGCTTCTTGCGGTCCGATACGAATACTCCGTGGTGAGTAGCCAGTGAAGGATTCACCCATAAACCATAACATACGACATCTACTTCCGGGATGTCTTGCAGCGGTTTTTCCGAACGGATATATACGTCTCCGCTGGCTATCAGCGTGTTCAAGCCTTTCGGGGCCTGCTTCATGATTCTTTCGTATAGCGGAAGTTGCAGCGACAGCAGATTCTGTCCCAGCTTTTGTCCTCTCTCCCAGCTGAAAACCGGTATGGGAGTCAGTATTTTGCCCGAAGGAGCATAGCCGGGCAAGCGGCGGCTTTGTCCTCCCGCATGCAGCAAAATCTTTTTTTCGTTTCCAATCCATTTGCTGAAAGTCTCTTCCGGTGCAAAAGCCTGATGGCAGGCCTGCAACAGCCAGGTCGTTCCTCCTCCGGAGCCTAACTTGCTGCCTACAGGGTCTGATGTACAAAACCAGTCAGTATGATTCACTTCTTCCAGTTGATGAAAACTGTCAATTAAGTTGGGAGGTAAGGATAATAACTTTTGCATAGTAGAATCGGTATTTATAGGTTTATAACATGATTGTATCCCAGCTATCGCAGAGTGCCTGCATAGAAGGAAACAGCAGATCGGCTCCGGCATCCAGCAACACCTGTCCGTCCAACGGACCGGTATTGACCGCGATTGTGAAAATTCCGGCTTTATGTCCTGCTTCCACGCCCAATGGGGCATTTTCGATAACGATTGCTTCGTCAGCTTTGAACCCTCCTTTTCTTAATGCCATCAGATAAGGTTCTGGATTAGGTTTGCCATATTTCACGTCAAAAGCGGTCACCATCAGCTCTTTATGAAACATTCCCGGAAAATTGTGTTCCAGACGTTCCAACAAAGAAAGCTGTCCCGAACCGGTGACTACCATAGGAGTCAGCCCTTCACTCTTTACTTTCTGCAAAAGTTCCCATGTACCGGGCATACGTTCTGCTTCCGGATAAGAATTGAACAGGATACTTTTTTCGTGATATATACTTTCTATTTCCTCTTGCGTGGCCTCTTTTCCTAATTCACGTTGAAATACGATATTGATAGTCGATGCCCCCGTGCGTCCTTCGTGCATATATGCTTCTTCCCGGCTCAGATCAAGGCCGTGAGTTTTCATTACCTGATGCCATGCTTCGGAGTGATAGGGCATTGAATTAAAGAGTACGCCGTCCATATCGAACAGGACGGCTTTCAGTTTCTTTTTCATAATTGGGTTAGATGGAATCTGTTTGATATTTATTCTTTTTTCAGCATATCTTTTAGTTCAGGCACGGTGATCACTACATCATGCTGAGCTTCCGATTGTTTGCCGATATATCTGTAGACTATATTTCTGTTACAATTCACACAACTTTTGATAAACAGTTGGGTAGCAAGATCGGTCTGATTCCCTAATGTTTCGGCAATGCCTTGTTTCACCTCTGTGGCATTTGCTTTAATCTGACTCATATCACACAGGTCTTCGTCAACACGACAGATATAAATCACCGCTTCATCGCTGAGTTCGATTTTCTCGATCAGAACGTCCTCACTTGCCTGTATCGGGAACTGTAAGTTTGCCATCTGTACCTGCGTTTCCAGTTTAGCCAGGTCGCTTTCGGTGGTGTCGACATCCTTATTGAGAATTTCCTTAATTTCATCTGTTGTCAGTTCGCAGACTACCTGCTCTCCCGAATCTTTACCTATATATATCATTTGCAGGCCCGCTTTACATTTTACAACAAGGTCCAGCAATGACTTTACTTCTTTATTCGGATTCTGGAACATGATTTTCAGGGAAGTCTTCATGCTTTCCGGATTTTTCTGCAGAGTCTTGATGTTGGCAGCCTCTTCGTTCAGATAAAAGGTATACACTACGTTCTCTCCATCATAGACGATGCTGGTGATTTTTCCGGTCTCTCCCATGTCTATCGGACATTGTTTGTTGGCAGCCTCGATGCCTGCTTTGAGTTTGATTTCCTGACAACCGGTGGTTAACATCATCAGTAGTGACAAGCTGATAAACAATATCACTGCATTCGGTCTTCTTACTAATTTTTCCATTGTTCTTTTATTTAGAATTCATTTATTCTTGGGATAAAAAGAGATATACGAAGCAAAGATAGTCATAAAAAATGAGAGATATAACAGAATGGAGGAGATAGTTGCTGGTTGTGTTTTGGATGATAAATCGTATGATAATTTGTCGTTTAGAAGATAATATGTATTTTTGTAGCATGATAAAACTAGTCAATAGCATGAAAAAGAAAGTATTGTTTCTGCTGCCATTGTTTCTGGGTGCTTGTTCGGATAGCGGAGAAAGCCCTGTTATCACGATAGAAAAGCTATATGTGAAAGTAGATCAAGGCGATGGAGAAACCATCCGCGAAGACTATGCAAACCGGATGAGTGAAATGCCTGCTTTGAAAGTGGGAGATAAGGTGGATGCGTTTTTGATCTTGGACGGCAATGGAGCCGAACTGAAATCTTTCCAGCTTCAGAATGGGGAAGAGATGAAGACTGAGCTCCGTTATGAAAAGACAGAAGTCACTACCGAAGGAAATCTGACAGACGAAGAAAAAGGGCAGTTGCGCTTCAAAGATGGCGTGACAAAGACTAAGGTGTTGGTTCATGCCACTATTGAGCATGTAGATAAAAATGGTGATGTACAATTATCTTTTTATCTCTCTTCAAAAGCGGAGTGTGAAGGAGCGCAGGAAGTGATTGACTTGAAAACAGAAGTCGTTGAGAATGAATGAATCCTGAAAGGGAGTGAGTCACTTTAACGTAACGAAGGAAATATAATAAAAAGAAGCGGTCTCCTAAAGAGGCCGCTTCTTTTTATTGTCAGTTATTGGATATTACAGTTTAGCCTGAATAGCCTTTGATTCTTCTTCGTATCCCGGTTTGTTCAGCAAAGCAAACATATTTTTCTTGTATGCTTCCACGCCCGGTTGGTTGAAAGGATTCACGCCCAACAGATAGCCGCTGATGCCGCAAGCTTTTTCGAAGAAGTACAGCAGACCGCCGATGTTGTATTCGCTCAGTTCCGGAAGAACGATGCGCATGTTGGGTACACCGCCGTCTACGTGAGCCAGCTGAGTTCCCAGTTCGGCCATTTTGTTCACTTCGTCCACCCGTTTGCCGGCAAGGAAGTTCAGGCCGTCCAGATTAGCTTCATCGAAAGGAACTTCCAGTTTATGGTCTACTTTATCCAGTGAGATCACAGTTTCGAAGATCGAACGTTCGCCTTCCTGAATCCATTGTCCCATAGAGTGCAGGTCGGTAGAAAAGTCAACAGATGCGGGGAAAATACCCTTGTTGTCTTTACCTTCGGATTCTCCGTAAAGCTGTTTCCACCATTCACTTACGTAGTGCAGTTTCGGGCAGAAGTTGACAAGGATTTCAATCTTCTTGCCTTGTCTGTACAGTTCGTTGCGGGTAGCAGCGTAGATAGCCGCAGGGTTTTCTGCAAACGGAACGTCAGAACCGCATGCCTTTTCCATATCGGCAGCACCGGCAACCAGTTTGTCGATGTCGAATCCGGCAACTGCGATCGGCAGCAAACCAACCGGAGTGAGCACAGAGAAACGTCCGCCTACGTTGTCCGGAATGATAAATGTCTTGTATCCTTCTTTGTCGGCAGTCACACGTGCAGCACCTTTCTTGGCGTCTGTCACGGCAACGATGACTTTCTTGGCGGTTTCTTTGCCGCGTTGGTCTTCACATTGCTTTTTCAGCAGACGGAAAGCAAGAGCGGTTTCGGTAGTCGTTCCCGATTTGGAGATATTGATAACGCCGAATTTCTTGTCTTTCAGATATTCGGTCAGTTCATACAGATAGTCTTCGCTGATGTTATGTCCGGCATAGATCATGACAGGAGCAGTTTTCTTGTCCTGCAACCATGTGAAACTGTTAGACAGCGCTTCGATTACGGCACGTGCGCCCAGATAGCTGCCACCGATACCTGCTACGATCACTACTTCGCAGTTGTCTCTTAATACTTTTGCAGTAGCGTTCAGGTCAGCCAGATGCTCTTTGCTGATGGACGAAGGCAGGTGTAACCATCCCAGGAAGTCGTTACCTTCTCCCGTTCCTTTTTCCAGCATTTCCTGTGCAGCTTTTACCTCGGCTTCATAAGCAGAAACCTTTTCTTTGGAGATGAATCCAAATGTTTTTTCAATGTTCAAGCTAATCATATCTATCAATTTTAAGTAATATGTAATAGGTAATAAGTAATAGGTATTAAGTAATAAGTATTATGCATGAGACGTAAAGCTTAGGTGGCTACGGTTAATACCTAATACTTATTACTTATTACCTATTTTTCTCATCTAAAAGAATCAGTCAGCAATTTGATCTCTATCATGGGTGAGATGCGTTCATACAAGATATTGTATACGGCATCCAGTATCGGCATGTTGACGTGGTGATGCTTGTTGATCTCTTTGATGCACTTCGTGCCGTAGTATCCTTCCGCGATCATTTCCATTTCAATCTGCGCACTTTTAACGGAATATCCCTTGCCTATCATCGAACCGAACGTGCGGTTACGGCTGAAGTTGGAGTATCCTGTCACCAATAAGTCTCCTAAATAAACAGAATCATCTACATTTCTGTTCAGGGGATGTACTGTATTCAGGAAGCGGTTCATTTCCTGAATCGCATTGGATATCAGTACTGCCTGGAAGTTATCGCCGTATTTCAGTCCGCTGCAGATGCCGGCGGCAATGGCGTATACATTTTTAAGCACCGAACTGTATTCGATGCCGGCTACGTCGTCGCTGACGGAAGTCTTGATGAAGCTGCTTCCCAAACGGCGGGCGAAGATGCGCGCTTTGTCCTTGTCCGGGCAGGCGATGGTCAGATAAGAGAGGCGTTCCAGCGCTACTTCTTCTGCGTGGCAGGGACCTGCCAGTACTGCGATGTTTTCGGGTGGTACGCCATATTCTTTTGTGAAATATTCCGATACAATCACGTTGTCATCGGGTACGATTCCTTTGATAGCAGTGATAATAAACTTATCCTTAATCTTTGTTTTCAGCTTTTTCAGATGAGCTTTCAGATAAGGAGAGGGGGTGACGAAAATCAGTGTATCCGATTCCTTCACGACATCGTTGATGTTAGAACTGAAAGTGATACGCTTCGTGTCGAATTTCACCCCTGTCAGATAGGCGGGATTATGTCCAAGTCTCTTAAAATCAGCGATGCGGTCATCTCGTCGCATGTACCAATTAATAGAGTCTTCCTGAGCCAGACACATCTTTGCGATGGCTGTAGCCCAACTTCCTCCGCCCATTATCGCTA
>ENA-ORNW01001574-ORNW01001574.1-human-gut-metagenome-genome-assembly--contig:-NODE-1574-length-17183-cov-3.904017_pt1 | contig 17183 bp, 29 predicted proteins | sample MGYA00242121_ERZ509034 | MGnify/ENA primary metagenome ERZ509034 (study PRJEB26280, sample SAMEA2338689) | human gut metagenome | biome: human gut; feature: human-associated habitat; material: faeces... | reverse complement strand
CCGTTTCCGGGGTGCTCACTCGTTATGTGAAACCGTTGGTGCTCGTTTTTCTCGGGGTGATGGTTATGTCGGCGAGCTTCTATCTGGCGAGCCGTTTCACGATCCACACCTCGCATGCGCAAATCATGCTGGTCCTTTACCTGCGCGGTTTCGGGATGGGGCTTACCTTCGCTCCGCTCAACTTTTTCTCGCTGCAGAACCTTACCCAGCAGCAGATGGCGGCGGCGGCGGGGATTTCGAACAGCATCAAGCAGCTTTCGGGCAGTATCGGCATTGCCGTGCTCACGTCGATCCTGACTTACCGCACGGCCTTTCATACGGCCCGCGAAACGGTATCGCACGCACAGTCCTATGTGGAGGGGGTGACCGATGATTTTCTCGTCGTCACGTTTATTACGCTGGCTTCGATGCTGCCGTTCGTGTGGATGCTGCTGCGCAGGCGGGGTAAACCGCTTTCCGTGCAAGCAGACGGAAAACCGGCTAATGAAAATTGAACCAATATAAAAGATGAATTTTATGGATATCGCTTCGATCCGCAAGGAGTATTTACAAGGTGGTCTGCGCCGGTGCCAGATGCCTGACGATCCGTTGGTCGTATTTGAAGAGTGGTTAGGAGAGGCGGTCGAAGCCCGGTTGGTCGAACCGACCGCTATGGTCGTGGCCACCGTTTCGCAGGAATGCCGCCCGTCGACCCGTACCGTATTGTTAAAAGGGCTTGAGGAGGGCCGGTTTGTCTTTTTTACCAATTACGAAAGCCGGAAAGGGCAGCAGATCGAAACCAATCCCTGCGTCTCGCTCTCGTTTTTGTGGTACGGCCTCGAACGCCAGGTGCATATCGAAGGCCGTGCTGTCGAGCTGTCCGCAGCGGAGTCCGATGCTTATTTCGATTCCCGGCCGTTGGGCAGCCGCATCGGCGCGATAGTTTCGCCGCAAAGCCGGGTGATCGGAAGCCGGACCGGACTGATGCGGGAATTCGTGCACATGCGTGACCGATATGGTCTGAGTCACGGTCAGAAGCAGGAAGGTGACCAAAAGGCGAATAATATACCCCTGGCAGATTCTCCGGCTTCACAAGACTTACGGGACCATCCGGCAAGTATCGACATTTCCGGGCTAAAACGTCCTGATTATTGGGGCGGTTATGCGGTTACGCCGGAGCGGATCGAGTTTTGGCAGGGGCGTGAAAACCGGCTGCACGACCGTATCCTCTATACGCGGGAAGGGGACGGAGAGTGGCTCCGGCAGCGTCTTGCCCCGTGACGGGAGAATCGAATCGTTCCTTCCATGAAACAGACGCGTGAAAACGTACCTCTGTTTTTCAATGTCATTTATAAAAATATACCTCATTAGTAACATCCTAAAACTGCTTGAAAAGAAATCATACTGGAAGGAGTGTAATCATAGACACCTCGCGAATCTGTCTCGGACGCGGAAAGCCTGATAACTGTATCTACTATTCGCGAAAATGCTTCAAGTGTTTTATTGTAGAACATTAAAATTGTGACCTATGAACTCAAAACAACCGTCAAAATTGCCCGATACAATCAATTTGCCACCACAAGCACCGATAGCAGCCTGTACCGGTATTACCTTAAAAAGCAGCGATGGTTCAGTCGTTGTCGCACGTACTGTCGAGTGGGCGGAAAGTGTCATGAATACGATGTATGTGGTTGTTCCCCGTGATCAGGAACTTCAATCGTTTACTCCTTCGGGAGGGGATGGAATGAAATTCACAACCAAACACGGGTTTTTCGGTTTGTCCGTGGAACAAAAGGAATTTATGGTGGAAGGTATCAATGAAAAAGGCCTGTCTGCCGGACTGTTCTATTTTCCTAATTACGGGAAATATCCTCCCTATGATCCCTCTCAAAAGGAGAAAAGTTTGGCAGACTTCCAACTGGCATCTTATGTATTAGGAGAATGCGAAACCGTCAACGAGGTGAAAGAAAAACTTCAAAACATACGGGTTACCAATATCGAACCTCGTTCCTCTACCGTTCATTGGCGGTTCACTGAACCTTCGGGACGGCAGGTCGTACTCGAAATAGTGGATGAAACCATGCGTTTTTACGATAACCCTTTGGGGGTATTGACCAATTCCCCCGGCTTGGAATGGCACTGGACAAACTTGAATAATTATATTAATTTACAGCCCGGGACAACCCTAGAACATGATTATGGTCCTTTGCAGATGAAGTCTTTCGGACATGGAGCCGGTTTACTTGGACTTCCGGGAGATTTCACCCCGCCATCCCGGTTTGTTCGTGCGACTTTCTTTCAACTGACAGCACCGCAACAACCGTCTGCACAAGAAAGTGCTTTTCAGGCATTTCATATCCTGAATAATTTCGATATTCCGACGGGTACTGAACAACCTTGGGGGAAAGCATCTGCTGATGTCCCGAGCGCTACGCAATTCACAGTAGTCACGGATACGCGAAATAGGATCATTTATTATCGCACCATGTACAATAGCAACATCCGTTGCATAGACTTGAAAACTATTGATTTCGAGAATGTGAGATATTACAGTATGCCGCTGGATGACGTGAAGAAACAACCGGTTGAACGGATCGATATAAAATGACATGTTTTGTACAGAGATTAGGTTATTTCTTGTATCCCAGTGTTGTTTTATAGTTTTGAAATAAATAAGTGAAGGTACGATTTTATGTCCTTCACGGGGCTGAATGTAAACTGATAATCAAAATATTACATTCCAGCCAATTCCCCTGCCTGCACGATAATCGACCACACCCTGCGATTAGTCGCTGGTTTATAGTTGATTGACCGTCGTGACTGAGAAAACGAAAAAGACCGTGGAGGGTGTGGGGGTCCGGTGGGTAGGGGTAACCTTAATTTTTCTCTTGTGGAGGAAGATAGGAATTAGGCGTTTTATCCCTTGAGAATATAAAACGTTCCTAAATTCGTTCCTGTTGTAAAATCAAAATTCCTGATAATGTATTAATTATCAGGAATTTCTGTGGTTCTAGCAGGACCATTTTAGTGGAATTTTATTATTATACTATCTATTAAATACCCTCATTTGTAGGGTGTTTTTTATTTTTGCAAAACGTTATAATTTTGTAAAACGTTCCCCTAAATGATCCCTTATGTCGGTCACTTTATGTATACACAAAAGCGCTCTTGACGCAACGAGTTGTATAGACGTTGTTGTGAGATACAGAGGAAAGCGGTACAAGAAATCCACAGGGATCAGCATACAGCCGTCCACTTGGAGCAAATATAGCGAAAAAATATTAGCTCCGTCTACCGACAAAGAAGCCGTGGCAAAAAACGCCGCTCTCAGGAAACAAAAGAAAGCCGCAGAGGATGCCTGCAATTATTTTACAGAACAATGTATTACCCCAGAGCCGTGGGAGTTTTGGGATCGCTTTAATCGGTGTTTGTTGGATGAGCCAGATAGGGTGGTAGAAGGGCTATGCGACTATATGGAGAATATGATCCAAACGGATTCTGCACATGCTTTATCCACCCAGACCAAATGGAAATCTACACTCCGGATTTTACGCGATTTTGAAAAAGAAAAGCATCTAATCATATCGTTTAAATGGGTATCTGCCGGAGGTTGTGACCAGATTACTCAATGGATGTACGAAAAAGGTAAATCCAATAATTATGCGGGTGGCGTTATAAAAATTGTAAAGCGGGTATATAATCACGCTCGCGGGAAACTTGATTTGAAGCCCCTGATTGGGGTTAAGGTGGAATCTCACCCCAAAGACGCAGTATACTTGACTTCGGATGAAATTGATGCAATAGCCGATCAGGAGTTGACCGAGGAAACACTATCCGAATTTCTTAAGAGGATTAATAGCGAGGATATTTTGACTTCGTATGAGGTCAAAATGTATAATGTCGCACGGGCGAAGTTTTTATTTGGGTGCTATACCGGGTTGCGAGTGTCCGATTTTAATTCTATAAAAGAACTTAATATTCGGGAGGGGATTGTAAATGTCTACATGAAAAAAACCAAAAAGAAGGTTGCAATCCCACTCAACAGCAAAGCCCGTAAACTGATCTCATCTGGGTTCCTGTTTGAAAGCATCCCGGATCAAGACATCAACAAAAAGATCAAAATAATTTGTCGAATGACGGAAGCAATGGATTACCCGGTCGAGATTAAAAAGCATATCGCAGGGCAGGCAATTATCGAGGAGCACCCGAAATGGGATTTGGTGACAAGCCACACGGCTCGCAGATCGTTCGCTACAAATTTGCACCTTTCCGGAGCTGTTTCTTTGTTCGATATTATGCTATTGTTGGGGCATTCGTCTATCGAAACGACCCGAAACTATCTACGGGTGTCAGCGGACGAAAATGCGTTGAGATTAGCGAAACTGGATATATTCAAATAAAACAGGGGCTATAGAACAGCCCCTGTTTTATTTGTCTCAGTTTTATAGTCACAATGTTTCATGTGATGGCAGAGTGACTAGTAAGCTATATCATCGGTTTTCGCTGTAACTGTACCACATTCATAATCTTAACCACGTCGTTCAGATCAATTACTTTGTCCCGGTAATCAGGGTTTAAGCTGTGTATAGTTATTGTTCCCGCCTCTACGTTGTGGGCTATGATCCGTTTGATGATAATTCCTTCTTTATGCACGATAGCGAAATTCCACTTTCTCAGGTGTAATTTATAGTTTGTCCACAGCGAACGGTCAATATTGCGGCATAGCACAACATCTCCTTCTGCAATTCCTTCAATACTGCCGTCATTCATTGAATCGCCTTTCACTTCCACCGCCACATATTCGCCTCGGTGCGTCTGACCTTCCGGAATAATAAATGGGATGGTTGGCAAGGCTTCCATGTACTCATCATCCCCATACCCGGCCAAATAACCCGCATAAGCATACTTGGAAATGAGGGGTACCATCATTATCTCCGGGTTCTGGATTAAGACGGCGTTGCTTTCGATCTGTGGTTTTTTCAGCATTTCGCCTTCACCGGTGCGCAACCATTTGATATTTATTGATAATTTGTCAGCGATTTTATTCAGCACTCTATCTCCGACTGATCGCGTTCCTGCTTCTATTGCAGAGTAATTCCCCTGAGCTAATCCTGCTTTTTCTGCAAAATCTTTCGATTGCAAACCAAGGCATTCTCGAGCTTCCTTTAATCGAGCCCGGATATCTTCTTTTATATCAGCCATTTGAAAATTAAATGTCAAATTATCTCAAAATAAATATCAAATTTATTTGTTTTTGATATTTATTGATATATATTTGCAATGTGATAACCGATCAAACACAAAGGTAAATCGGATTTATCATTCTGTAAATAGCAAATATACACTAAAAACCGGATAAATGACAAACGCATTCAAAAAGGGGATGGGTGACGCACCGAAACGGCATCAGGTATTGATCCGTGAGGAAATCAAGAGAGCTTTAGGTATTACGAGCCGCGTACAATTCAACGCCCGGCGTGATGGTAAGGTAGATCACACCCCGGCAGAACGGGCAGCAATTGAGGTTGTTTTTGCGAAATACGGAGTAAATGTCCCCTGGGGCGAAGAGTAAGAAGTGATGAACGCTAACGCCAGACTTACCGCAGAAGAAAATCGGGTCGCCGAACTGGCCGCATGGGGCCTGTCTCAAAAAGAGATAGCCGATACACTGAATAAATCGGTGAATACGGTAATGAATCAATTTCGGTCGATCTATGCTAAGATCGGAATTAACAAGATCAACGAATTATCTGCATGGTGGTTTTGCGTCAACTTCAATATCAGTTTTGATTTATCTCCTATCAAGCGTAAGGCCGGGGCAGTCGTGTTGCTCCTGTTGTTCAGTTCTCAGTTGTTGGATTTTGATGATACGATTGTGCGACGTGCTCGCCGGGGTCGGAGGAATGAAATAGAATACACAACAGAATTTTAATCATGTCAGACGTAACCTTACATATTGACCCTAAGACGCTTCTTGATGCGGGCTTTGTGAACCTAAGCGACATCAAGAGCTTGAATGAGGCGGGTTTGTACAATCTGAAAAACTCCGGGCTGCGCCTTTGTTTACCGCAGATTGCCAGGTTGAGGGGAGTGAGTTATCAACGGCTGCGAAACTATCATCTATGCGGAGGATTCAAGTTGGATAAAGATAACAAGTTATCCATATACGATGCAATGCGGCTTGACCTATCAGACATCACCGATCTTGACAGTCGCGCTGGGGATAAGAAGCGCAAGAGAACAGCATTAAAAAACCTTAGAACACGATAGCATGAAAAACGTATTGACCTTTACTGGAATTGTAGCACTTGTGGTGTCTCTTATTGTGCTTTGCATGGTCGGATTCCCTCGCTACGCCGTATGGCAGCAAGAAATGAGCGGCAAAGCTGAATTTGCCAAAGCCGAACAGAACCGACGTATCAAGATCGAGGAAGCTAAGGCTAATCTTGAAGCCGAGAAACTCAACGCCCAGGCAGAGATTGAACGTGCTAAAGGTGCCGCCGAAGCTATCAAGATCGAAAACGGTAGCATAACGCCTACTTACATTCAGTATCTGTGGGTGCGCCAGCAAAATCTATCTGCGAATAAGGTGATCTACATTCCTACCGAAGCCAGCTTACCTATTCTTGAAGCAAAACAGTAAACCCACAAAGCCATGAACGACGAATTTATCATCTCTATGGAACCTCAGAGCGAGGATCAGAAAAACCGGGAACGGATCGGCCTGCTTAGAGTTGCCGACAATTACCCCAAAGAAAGCAAAAGCCGCAAGTTACTGCTTGAGCATATTGCAGAATCATACCTGTAGCTATGAGCGACCAAACCGAATCCAGATTTATAGCATTTGCACTGGTAATGCTCCTTGCTATCCTCGTGTTTTGCCTCTGGGTATTAACCGATATAATCTTATAAAGCTATGAAAAAGCTAAGGCAATGGATCAACGTCCGCAGGGACAGAAGGCTGCGGAAATGGTGTGTAAAAATTGTGGGTAACCAAGAAGGCTTGGGTTACGGAATGAAGTTAATCGAAGAGGTGTACCTATGGATAAAGGATACTAAGCAATAGCCTCTTTTATCAAGTCTATTAGTTCAGAATAAGAATCTGAAATTATGAGGACCTGTTTCCGATCTGTTACAAACAGACATGTGCCCAATTGCGGGTCATTACAAGCGTAAGTAATGTGAGAGACGTTGATTATTGCATCTACTCCATTCTGATCCTTTACTTCAATAAATCCTTTCATAGCAGTAAAATTTAAAGGTTTGACACTTACAAAGATAACAAAACTCGGCACTCCCGCAACTTTCATAGCAGAGAGTAAAAAGGTTTGACAACTCCGCGGGAGTGCTGATTTACCCCTTTGGTCTAATGGAATGACGGCACGAAGTAAGGTTGGGGGGTTCGTGCAGGTAGCGGTTCGAGTCCGCTAAGGGGTACAAAATAAAAGAATAGCCATGCAAGGACAAGAGTTTACATACAGCGAGGAGGCGTTGCGCGAGTTGGCTGAATGCCTTAAATCGGAGATGAGCGCACTGATCTGTAAACCCTACCCGCATTTCAGGAAAGAGTATTGCGGCGAGATTACCGCCGTTCAAGATGGCGGTGTAATCAGCGTGTATGCAGACTATTACATTAACCATGTGGGTGATTACGATCTTCAGCTTTCGCAGGCATACTTCAAGCCTGAAGGCGAGAAAGAGTACAGAATCCATGAACCCGATCCAAGAGATATAGAGTACTACTACGCAGAAGCAAACGGTTCCTGCTACCGTAAAGCAGGTTAGGTTAGTAATGTTGGTTTAGGTTAGCAGCCATTTTTTACGATCCGGACGGCAATCCGGGTCACCCCTCCGCCCTACGGGAGTATCGCGGAGTTTTTAAAGGACAAATCAAAACACTCAATACCATGAGAACAGAGAATCACAAGCACAAAATTCTGGAGTATATGCGCCAACATGGTAGCATTACCCCGATGGAGGCTCTCAGGGAATTTGGTTGTTACCGGCTAGGCGCACGGATTTATGATCTTAGGCGATCAGGAGTGAGGATTAAAACCGAATTGGTGGAGGGCATGACCCGACCGGGATTCTTCCGGAGATTGAAAGGAGAAAAACCCGAACCGATTCAATACGCGAAATACACCTTGCAAGCATAATGACAGCCCGGAAAGACGGGCAATTGGACAGGCAGCCACCGGGGACGCCCGGATAAGTGGCAGGCAATGATGCGGGGAGTGCGCCCTTGAGATGTACAGCAAGACAGGGCCAACACAAACGAAGCCGACAGATACCCTTTCTCGCGGGTAAGATTCAAAGCTGTCGCCGGGGCAGAACCGGCCCTGTCCGCCAGCGCAATGGCATAAGCGAGTAAGATGCCGATAAAAATGATTAAAGATTATGGGACTTAACGAAGGAACAAACGCGACGTACATTGGAATCAGCGACGGGAAAATTTCGCTGCGGGTAAAAGAGAGCACGCCGGGAGCTATTCAAATCGTCAACAAGGAGAGCGGGAAAGTCAGTTGGATGAAGTATTACCGCTCCATTACCGGATACCTGGCGGGAATCGTCAATAAGCCGGACAAGTTCAACGACAAGGCGTACAATTGGCACCTGACGATCGTGGACGGCGACGATACCTACATCATGCAGGTCAGGGAGCGGAGCGGTTACGGTCGTTCACTGATGAAGTCGTTACCCAATGTGGACTTCAACGAAAAGATCACCTTTTCGCCTTATGTGAAGGTTGTAGACGACAAGAAACGCGGAACGCTTTACCTGCAACAGCGCGGGGAGAATGTCGATTGGTATTTCACACAGGAACATCCGAACGGACTTCCCGAACTGGAAAAACGGATCGACGCCCGGGGGAACGTCACCTACGACGATTCGGCGGTGCTCGATTTCTTCCTCAAATATGTGGAGAACGTGATCCAGCCCCGGATCGAAGCGGCGAACCGTAGGCGGCTCGGCGAGCTTCCGAAAGAAGAGCCGGTAACGGACGGGGACGATTCCACGGCATGGATGGAGCGTGAGCATGAGCGGCAGGTTGCCGCTATCCGCACCGAACAAGCGGCATCTGACAGTCAAACTTCCCCCGCGCGCCCCTTTATGCGCAACCAATCATCCCCCCGGACCTTCTCGGACGGGATGCCTATTCCGGACGATATGCCTGCCGACCTTCCATTCTAAAAATGCACGATCATGGGACGCTTATTTCACAATCCGTCGGCCAAGCAAATTACCTTTTGCGACGAACGGTTTTACGAAACTTCGGAAGGCAATTTTTACCCTTCCGTGACTACGGTACTCGACCTATACCCGAAAGGCAAGGAGTTTAACGAATGGCTGAAACGCAACGGAACGGATGCGGATGCAATCGTGACGATGGCCGCCGACAGCGGATCGAAGGTGCACGAGGCTATCGACAAGCTGCAACAGGGCGCCGAGGTTTTTTGGGACGACAGCATCTACACGCTTCGGGAATGGCAGATGATAAACAGGTTCATCGACTTTTACACGCGGTTTCAGCCGGAGATAATCAGTTCGGAATTTACCCTCGTATGCGACAAATACGGGATTGCCGGTACTGTCGATATGCTCTGCAAGTTGCAGGGTAAACTATGGCTGATCGATTTTAAGACCTCGAATTATGTGCACGTCACACACCACATCCAGGCGGCCACTTATACCACCATGTTTAATGAGATCAACAAGGGTAAATACCCGGCCATACAAAAGACGGGTATCCTTCACCTGAATGCCAAAACGCGCACCGCTGGGGCCAAAGGCAAAATACAGGGTGCCGGGTGGCAGCTGATCCCTGTTGTGAACTGCCCGAAACACTTTGCCTCGTTCCGGCACGTTCGGGCCATCTGGGATTTGGAGAACCCGAATCCCCGGCCTAAGAACCTCGTTTATCCCGATCGCTTAAAACTTTCCGACTATGGACACCTTGCAACGTCTGCTATCTGAGGCGGAAGAGTATCAGCGTTATGCGGAACAAAAATGCGGTTCCGATCCGGCCCAAATTGCCGAACGGATCAGAACCTTGCAGGTCTATGTTGCCCGGACGGGTCAAATGCTGGCCGAAGGCAAACTGCTTTTGAACCGCAAAAAGAGTTCACAGATCGCAGAAGTGGTGACGAAGATAGCCAAAGAAGGGCATTTGTCGGCTAAGGCTCAAAACGTCCTTGTGGACAGCATAGCTGCAGAGGAAAAGTATTTGGTAGACTGGCTTGACCGATTGAATGCGGCATGCACACATCAGGCAGACCACATCCGCTCGCTTCTCTCCTATGAACGCGAACATTTACGGTTGACTAAAACAGGGTATTAAACAGATGAGATCATGGAAAAGAACAAAGACGATCCGCGCCGGGAATTTTACCGGCTGCTTGACGAAGAAAAGAGGCTGATCGGTCAGCTTGGCAGTACCGGCAGGCATTGTACCTCAAAACTCAAAGAACTTAGCCGTATTCAGGCCCGCAGGGCGGAAATAGGCAGGGCATTAAACATAGGAAGACTCAGTAATGGATAATGGATTCATCCCACTTTACCGGCGGATATTTGAGCACCCTTTATGGTGCGAAGATCGGCCTTATTCGAGGTTCGAAGCTTGGATTGACTTGTTGCAGTCGGCAAGATTTGAGGACACGACAACCAAAAAGATCATTAATGGTAAGGTGATTTGTTGGAACCGAGGGCAACTGCCCATCTCGATCAGTTATCTGGAAAAGAGATGGAATTGGACAACAAAGCGGGTGAGAGTATTCCTAAAAATGCTTGAAAACGAGGGAATGATAACGAAGGTCATAGCAAAGGGCAACCCTACGACAATCTTAAATATCTGTAATTACGAGTATTACAATGGTACAGGGCAAGGCAAAGGGCATAGCAAGGGCACATGTGGGGCAAGGCGAGGGCAACAAGTAGTAGAACAAGGAGAACAAAGAAAAGAAATATACCCCCCTTCCCCCCCTGACGGGGGGCCTGGCGGTGTAGCGGAGAATGGGCGAAGCCCGCTTATATCTTCTGATTCTTCTACTGATTCACCGGGCCGGGCAGCGGGCGGCGGCAAGGGCCATGGGGGCCGGTTTCAGAAGCCGACGCTTGAAGAAGTGGGTGCCTATTGTGCAGAACGCCGTAACAGCGTTGATCCTTCCTCCTTTGTAGATTTTTACGAATCGAAGGGTTGGATGATAGGTCGCAACAAAATGAAGGATTGGAAAGCCGCCGTGCGAACCTGGGAAAAAAGCCATCCGAGTGTACCGACAGAACAACCGCAACGTAAACCGATCCGGCTATGATCGACGAGATGCACATACCGCAGGCTGAGAAGCTGGAGCAAACAGTACTCGGGGCACTGTTGATGGAGCCCGGCTATTTACCGGAGGTCGTAACGGAGCTTACCCCGGATAGTTTCTACGATCCGTTCAATGCGAAAGTGTACGGGGTGATCCGCACCATGTACGACAGCGGGGAGCAGATCGACCTGTTCACCGTTTCGCAGCGGTGTAAGCGGGACAAGGAGCTTGCCGGGGAGAATGTCGTAGCGAAGCTATCCGGCTATACGATGCTGGTCGGCTCGGGTGCCGGAGTGGTTGCCCATGCGAGGATTGTGCGGGAAAAATACCTCTCCCGCCAGATGATCGCGGTAGCGACGAAAGTGTTGGGATGTATTCAGGAGGAAGGGGATATTTCGGGAATCATCGACGAGTTCAACGCGGGCATGGATCGTATTTCGATGGCTATTGCCGGTGGCCGGGGTGCGAAACATATCGGTGAGTTGCTGGAGGAATCGTTGCGCGACGCGGAGCGCCGCCAGGTGCTTGCCAAAGAGGGCAAGACACCGGGAGTACCTACCGGCCTTTCGCGTCTCGACGAGCTGACGACCGGATGGCACGGCGGAGAATTGATCGTACTGGCTGCCCGGCCCGGCATGGGTAAAACGGCTTTCATGCTGCACAGCGCACGTGCCGCAGCGCAGGCAGGTTATCCGCCCTGTATCTACTCGTTGGAAATGAGCGGGACATCCATTGCCGACCGGCTGCTGCTTTCTGAATGCAATGTCGATCCGGACGCGTACCGCTCGGGAAGGATGGATGCGGAGGACTGGCGGGAGGTCGAGCGTGCGACCGGGGAACTCGGCAAACTGCCGATTTATATCGACGACAATCCGGTGGTGTCTATGCGCTATATCCGCTCCCATGCGAAAGTGATGAAGAAGCGGAACAAGTGCGGGATCATCTTCATCGACTACCTGCAATTGGCTGATACGACGACCGACCAGCGCAACCGCAACCGGGAGCAGGAGATCGCGCAGGCCAGCCGACAAGCGAAGATCATAGCCAAAGAACTGGACGTTCCGGTGGTGCTACTCTCGCAGCTCTCCCGCAAGTGTGAAGAGCGGGGCGGTGCGTACAAAATGCCGATGCTTTCCGACCTGCGGGAATCGGGGGCTATCGAGCAGGATGCGGATGTGGTAGGATTCATCTTCCGTCCTGCTTACTACGGAATCACCGAGTGGCCGACTTCTTTGGGGAACGTGAGCACGCACGAGTTCGGGATTATCAACATCGCCAAACAGCGCAACGGAGGGACGGAAGAGGTGGCTTTCCGGCACAACTACTCAATGACCAAGATTGTGGATTACAAACTCTACGACAATGTGCCAAAACGGGATACCCCTTTCTGAGCGGGTTTACGAGGCGATACGGGAGGTAGAGCGGAAGAAAATTGCTGATAGGATTTTTCCGGATCATGCGCTACTGATAGACGACCTGTACGAAATACTGAATATTCCGACGATAGACATCTATTGGGCTTGTGTGGAACTGTACAACCAACACCGGATCATCGGAGGGAATACGATTAACGATAAATATTTCAAGACACTATGATTCACACAAATATAACGGCCATCAAACGCAGTGAAAAAGAGGACAGCATTCATCTGGTAGACGACGAACGGCACATGCGGGCCAGCGCATTGTTGGCCTCGATCAAAGCCAAACATGCCAAAATGCAATTTGTCCGTGTGCCGCTCCAAAATGGGAAGGGTTACCGTGAGATCGAAAAAAGCAAATATGAAAAGCTATGCGGAAAGTCAGTTACCCCAAAAATATGACCGTAGACGAGTTTAAATCGTTCAGGCATGCAGTTGCCCCACCGGGCAACCGAAAGATCAGGAATGCCCGGAAAATCGAGCGGGACGGGGTGAAGTTCGACAGTCGATTGGAGATGTACATGTACGATTTGCTGACAATGGCCGGCATCCGGTTCGAGTTTCAAAAACGCTACTGTGTACAGGAGGGGTTCCGCTATCGCGGCGCAGCGATCCGACCGGTCACCTACACCGTCGATTTTTTCCTGCCGGAACACGATACGGTGATAGACACGAAAGGTTACCGGACCCAGCAGGGCGACCTACGGATCAAGATGCTCAAAAGGCTTTTTATCGGGCGCGGTATCTCCCCACGTGTAGCACTTCCAAAAAATCAGGGCGAATGCCGGGCACTACTGGCCGAAATATCAAAGTGAAACCGCCTGAAAGCAGGCACAAAAACAAAATAATGGCAAGGCAAAAGAATATCGAGGAAATGACTACTTCCGAGGCACAAAAGGAGTTCGGCAACTTGCTGGAGCGGCTTGCCTATACCAAGTCATATCCCGATGCTTTCAGTTTATTCCTCGACTTTGCACTATTACCCTTCAACCTTGAACCGACACCAGAGGAAAAAGAGCGGTTTCAGAAGTTGACGGACGAAGATAAACGCACGCTACTCGCCATGCTCTCCTGCTTTGGGATCATTACCGATAACAACGGAGAAGGTTTTAAAGACGCGCTGGGGGATTTATTCATGGAGCATGTCAGCCACGGGAATAACGGTCAATTTTTCACTCCGGAGCCACTGTGCCAATTCATGTCTTTAGCGACGGGTGTAGATGAACTAAAACCGGGACAGTCGATGTGCGACCCTACCTGCGGATCAGGACGCATGCTTCTGGCCGCCGCAAAGATCGCAGCCGAAAAAGGCAATCGAAACATCTGGTTGTACGGTTCCGATCTCGATCTTACCTGCTGCAAAATGGCTGCTTTGAATATGCTTGTCAACTCTATGCAAGGCGAGATCGCCCACATGAACACCATTACTATGGATCATTACCAAAGCTGGCATATTCGCAAGATGCTCTCCAAAGACGGTCATTGGCTTCCATATTTCTACCTCACGGGGGCCGGACAAACCGACTTTATCACACGGTTGGATATTTCAACGAAGCGGAAAACATTTCCCTCCAAACAACCGGCAATAGCCCCCCAAATGTCGGAGCAACGACAGTATAAACCGGGGGAACAGATGATGCTATTTAATTTTTAAAACCGTCCCGTCCGGGGCACAGAATGAAGAGAGATGAAAAGCAAACGAGCAGAAGAATTTATCAATAACAGCTCTGAGCTGATTGACGGCCTAGAGTGGATGATTGACACATCAACAGCCCGTCGAGCCGTCGAGCTTGCCGAGGGGGACGCAGAAGAGGAGATCGAAGCGCTGAAAGCAATAGCGGTGGAGGCGTTCAAAGAATACATGAAACAAGAACATGGAGGTTTTCTCTCCTCCGATCTGGACAATTTCATTCAAAAACTCAACGAGCGATGAAAACACCCCAAGAAGCGGCCAGTTATATCGAACGAGTAAAGGAGCAAGAAGATTAACCCGCCTTCGGGCATAACAGGAGAAGAAGATGAGCACAACAGTCAAAATGTGGGCGGTGTTTGATCCGGAAGGGAAACCCGTAGAATGGTCACTACGCCCGAACGAGGAATGGTGTATTGAAGATTTCATCGGCCAATCCTCGTGGGGCAATTACGAGAAAGAGAGTCACACCTGCCGCCCTGTGAAGGTGACGATTGAAGAACTGCCGCAAGGCGAAAAATAAGAGAGGATGACACCAAAACAAAACAAGCAATTCAATCTAATGGCCTCTACGCTTCGCCAAATAGCGAGAGGATTTCAGACCACATCACAATTACGGAGAAACAGCATGAAGGATTGGGGGCTTAGTTACGATGAGGCCCTTGAAATGGCTTATGAAAATATCCAAGAAATAGCCAAGAGGGCCGTAAAAGGAGTGAAAGACATACCCCAACTGCCGAAAGGCGAAAAATAAAAACGGAGGGTGTCCGCCTCACCCTCCTACCTATTTACTACTAACCCAAAGCCAATATGAAATTTGGCAATGCAAATATAACAAAAACCTGAAATATGAAAAGAACCTTACTTTATTTTCTTCTTGCCTTTATAGCGGTGATTCTTGCCGCCTGTTCATCACCCCAGAGGGTTGACGCGATCCCTCAGAAAATCGACAGTCTATACTTAAAAGCATAAAAAAGAGCGCGCCGTGCGGCAACGCCCCCTTGGACTTGGTCTATTCAAAAAAATAATTTAACCTCGTATTTTCATGAGTTTAGAAAACAATAAGAACAAACCAGATATTTGCGATGACAGAGGTTTTATTACTATAAATATGACACAAGAAGAATTGATGATTGCTATTAATCCTGCTTTGACGAAAAAGCAAAAAAATAAGCTGATACATCGATTGCAACGGAAAAGATCTGGTAAAATATAGCTACCGTTCAGTTTATTTGCATTGTTTTCAAATAGCCTGCAACGGTCAGTCTGTGTACTCCCAATATTCGTGCAATAGCACTTTTAGAAATACGTTTATTCAAGAGCTCTTGAATTTCAGCTTCACGACCGGTCAGTTTTTTTGTTTTTGATTTGCTACCTTTCGGCCGTCCAAGAATGACCCCTTCTGCTTTTTTTCGTGCTAACGCTTCTTTGGTACGCTGGGAGATTAAATTCCGCTCAATCTCTGCAGATAGTCCAAAAGCAAAGGCCAGCACTTTCGAATTAATATCGCTGCCAAGCCGATAATTATCCTTAATCGTCCATACTTGTACCTCGCGTTTCATACATTGGTTGAGAATAGCCATAATCATTAAGAGGTTACGTCCCAGTCTGGAGAGTTCCGCACAAATCAAAATATCGTCTTTTTGCATGGTATCTAGAATGCCACCTAATTTTCGTTTTTCCACATCCTTGTTTCCTGATATGGTTTCTTCGATCCACTTATCAACAACCATAGTGTGGCGTTCACAAAAACGATTGATTTCAAATCGCTGATTTTCTACTGTTTGCTTGTCTGTACTGACTCTAATGTACCCGTAAATCATAATCACAAATGCTTTAATATGAATAAAATAAATCAAGGTATTATTTTATTCAAAATGAATCGAAGCTTATTGAGCGATTATTTCTTACAGAATTCGTCGATTTGTTCTTTCAAAAGTTCCGATAGCTGGGTGGTACTTTCTCCTATTGAGTTGAGCATTAAACAAAAAATCGAAGCAATCGGAACTCCATTAAAGGATTGGGATATTCAGATAAATTATGGCATAAAAACCGGATTTAACGAAGCTTTTATCATTGATGGGGAAAAGCGTGCAGAGTTAATAGCGGCTGATCCTAAATGTGTAGAAATTATACGACCGATTTTAAGAGGACGCGACATTAAACGATATACGTATGAATTTGCCGATCTTTATATTATTGCCACATTCCCGGCAAAGCATTATAACATAGATGATTACCCAGCTATCAAGGCACATCTATTATCTTATGGCATAGAACGTTTGGAGCAAACAGGTAAAGAATACACAATTAACGGAGAAAAAATAAAGGCCCGCAAGAAAACTAACAATCAATGGTTTGAAACCCAAGACAGTATAAGTTATTGGGACGATTTTAATAAACAGAAAATTGTGTGGATTGAATTAACTGATCATCCGAATTTCGCACTTGATGAAAAAGGGTATTTCATCAATAATACAGTATTCTTTATGACTGGCAAAAATCTCAAATATATTTTAGCTTTTCTCAATTCAAAGCTCTGTGAATGGTACTTTGACAAAATATGTGCGACATCTGGAGTGGGGACACGTCGCTGGATCAAGATGTATATAGATAAAATTCGGCTACCACTATTGACAGATGCTCAAATGTCAGATATTAGCAAGTATGTTGATTCTTACAATGGAACAGATATTGACTCTGCTTTTTATAAGATTTTTTCATTTGGACAAGATGAAATAAAGGTAATAGAGGGAAATTAATTTCCCTCTATTACCTTTATTTCAT
>ENA-ORNW01001539-ORNW01001539.1-human-gut-metagenome-genome-assembly--contig:-NODE-1539-length-17499-cov-18.890163_pt1 | contig 17499 bp, 23 predicted proteins | sample MGYA00242121_ERZ509034 | MGnify/ENA primary metagenome ERZ509034 (study PRJEB26280, sample SAMEA2338689) | human gut metagenome | biome: human gut; feature: human-associated habitat; material: faeces... | reverse complement strand
TAAAAATACTCATCATGGTTCTCGGTCTTATGGGCTTTGCTTCCATGTGGGCAGCCGTTTTTGCCGATACTGGTGTAGCCATGATTTGTATTTTAAATTCCATTCGTATTCTCTATAAAAACTATTAATCATTAAATTCTTATAAAAAGAACCGCAATTTAGCTATCAAACTAAATTGCGGTTCTTTCATTTTCTAGCACATTCACTATCTAAATTAAGCATGATTTTAAGACCATGATCTAATGTCGGCAATAAATATTCCAAACATTCTCTTACAGCTTTAGGACTTCCCGGCAAATTAATAATCAAAGATTTTTTTCTAATGCCTGAAGTTGCTCGACTCAACATAGCTCTCGGTGTAATTTTTAAACTATACATACGCATAGCTTCAGAAATTCCTGGTGTTTCTTTTTCAATTACATCTTTTGTCGCTTCAGGTGTATTATCCCTTGGTGAAAAACCTGTGCCACCTGTCGTCAAAATCAAAGGAATTTCTTTATCCGCAAGCTCTATCATTTTATCTGCCAATAAAGCTCTATCATCTGGCAAAATTTCCATAGATACTACTTTATAATCAGACTCTTCTACAATCTGCTTTATACATGGACCACTTAAATCTTCACGAAGACCTTTTGCACCTTTATCACTTGCAGTGATTATCGCTACTTCAAACATTTCTTTCACCTTCTCAAGCTTCTACAAAAATCGTATCTTGTGCTTTAATTTCTCCACCATTTAATACAATCGCAAACACACCTTCATTAGGCATGATACATTCACCTGTTTGCTTTTGAATATTGCAACCTAAATGGCATTTTTTACCTATTTGAGTGATTTCCAATAAAATATCATTTACTTTCAATCTTGTACCAATCGGCAAATTTTTTAAATCAATACCTTCAACTAAAAGATTTTCGCCAAATGCACCAGCAGGAACTTTGAAATTATATTTTTCTTCAAAAGCTCTCACCGCTTCTACTGCTAATAAGCTTATCTGACGATGCCATTTTCCAGCATGAGCATCATGTTCTAAACCAAAATCCTTTATCATCAAGCCCTTATATACAGCAGTTTTTAAAGTACCTTTTTGTTCACTGATACATACAGCTAAAATTTTTCCCATAAATTAAATTCTATACTCCTTATTATTTTTCATAATCATAAACACCAAATTTTCCGCCTTCTTTATGCAATAGACGTATATCTGCTATTTCCATACTTTTGTCTATAGCCTTGCACATATCATAAATCGTCAATAATGTAACTGATACAGCATGTAGTGCTTCCATCTCTACACCAGTCTTGCCATTAACTTTTGTCGTAACAATAGCTTTTATCATATAATTGTCTTCGTCTAATTCAAAATCAATCGTAACTTTTGTAATAAATAATGGATGACAAAGCGGTATCATATCACTTGTTTTTTTTGCTGCCATAATACCAGCTATTCTAGCAACGGCTAATACATCACCTTTTTTATTAGTCTGTTCTTTGATTGAACGAAAAACTTCTTGATTTACTTTTATACTACCTTCGGCAATAGCTATCCGCATAGTAATATCTTTTTGACTGACATCAACCATGATAGCTTCACCATCTTGATTAAAATGCGTAAAATTCGCCATATTTTCCTCATTTATAATTTATAACTTATTATTTTAATTTTTTAGCTACATCAGTTACATCTTTAACAGTATTCACTGTATCTGTAATATCCGATGTTGAATTTCTAAATTCCTTTATACTTTTACCTAAAGCCTTACTTATTTCTGGCAACTTCTTAGGGCCAAATACCACTAAAGCAATCACTAAAATTAAAATTAATTCTGGTATACCTAATCCAAACATCTATTTTACTCCCATCTAAAATTATTTTACTGTGCTCTTTTTTGAATTAACTGAGCCACAATACTAATTGCAATTTCGGAAGGTGTTTCCGCTTTAATATCTAGCCCTATAGGCATGATAATTTGTTTTATTAAATCTTCGCTAAAGCCTTTTTCAGCTAAATAATTTTCTACATGAGCCTTTTTATGTTTACTGCCAATCACGCCAATATATGCTGGAGAATTTTTTAATAAACTTTCTAAAACCAAAGTATCTTTTGTATGACCATTTGTTACCACAATCGCATAATCGCTGTTTTTTATTTCCACCTGCTTACTAAAATCTGCATAATCTACAACTACAATGCGTTTAGCATCTGGAAATAATTCTTTTTTAGCAAATTCACTGCGTTCTTCAAGCACGATATATTCAAATTCTAAATTTGGCAATAATTTTGCGACCTCTTGAGCTACATATCCGCCACCAAATAGATAAACTCTAGGGCTTTGCTTCATGATTTCTAAATACTGCCCAGATTGATTTGTTGTATCCATCTGCAATAAAGATTTTTTAGTCAACTTTTCTTTCAAAGCAAAACTTTCCGCTAAGTCATAAACTTTAAAATCAAAGTTTTCCTTTTGCCAACTTAAGCTTAAAACGATTTTATTTTTCGTATTGATTAAAGTCAATGCTTTTTCCACTTGAACTAAATCTTTTTGCTGTAAACAATATAGAGCAACCGTCAATTGACCACCACAAACCATACCATATTCACCAGCAGTAGCATTATTCAAAGAAAAAGTCTGCACTATGGATTTACCCTTTTTTAAATTTTGTTTGGCTTCCTGTATCGCCAAATATTCTAAAGGGCCACCGCCAATTGTATCCACTGTTGAGCCATCAGCTAAAATAAGCATATGTGCACCTACTCCACGTGGAGCAGAGCCTTTTTTCTCCATGACCATTGCCAAAATCACAGGATTATTTGCTTTTAATTGCATTTGCACTTTTTGCCAAAAAGCTTTTATTGTAATCATTTTTTGCCCTGCTTTCTCAAATTTTTCAAACCATATAATACAGCTTCTAAAGCACCGCCACCTATAGCTCTAGATTTATCAGATATGCTGAAACAATGGCTTTGCTCTGCTCGTGGATCAATATCTCCACATTTCATCTTATCTGTAACTACAATGCCATCATGCAACATACCACGGACGATACCATCTATTAAGGCTGTTACTTCTCTATCATCAACATAGGCTACAATATCACCTTTTTTTACAAAATCACCAATTTTTGCTACGGATTTAAATACGCCATCGCCATTAGCTCTGATAATTCGCTCTATAGTATAACCGCCAATATTTCCTGGAACACCTGTATTTTTTATGGCACTGCCCTCTTCGATTACCTTACCTAAGAAATGACCTCTTTTCGTTTCGATAACATAATCACAATCTTTTTTAGCTGTAAATCCAGGCCCTACAGCAATGACAATCGGTGCATCATCAATTTTTGTATTTATATTTTTCTTAGCCATTATAGCATCAATGATAATATCTGGTTTATATTCTTTCGCAATATCAGCATTTTCATCAACAATTACAGCGATTTTATCTTGTGCGATAACTGCTTGTGCCTCTTGATAATTATTTACTAACTTTCCTTTTATGCCTTCTATATTCACTTCGTTTTCATAGACAGCATTAGAATAAGACACTGTCAATCTCACAGTCAAAGGCTTTTCTATCTCCGTCATAATAATCGGAAATCCAGCTCTTTGTAATCGCCAAGCAATGCCTGAGGCTAAATCTCCAGCACCTTTTATCAATATTTTTTCCATAAAAATTTACCTTTACTTTCTCTATTTTTACTTTTTAAAATTCATCACGATAACTACTTATCGCCACTTTTATTCCATATTCTGCTAATTTTTCAGCTATAAATACAGCCTTTTGTAAAGCAAACAAATTATCAACTTGATTTAAGATGACGAAAAACTCTCGCCTACCTATATCTTTTCTTGCTCCTTGTTCACTTGATATCACTTTTATTATATCATTTTTTGTCAGATTTTCATTTACTTGCTTTTGTAAAAACTTTGCTAAAAGTTCTGCCCTACATAAAGATTTTAACGGCTGATTTAATGCACTCATGCCTACAATATACACCACTTTATTTGATGAAGATATATATACCGGTTCATTTTGTTTGGGGAATTTAAATGACAATCTTTTTGCTCCATCAGCTTCAATCAAAGTTATATCTGCCAAAGATATGATTTCTTGTAAAAATACTTCGTCCCATGAACTTATCTTTTTACCATAATCTTGACCAGTAAATACCCAATTTTGCTGTTCTAATTTTTGCTTTAATAAATTTTTATCTCTTATCGTTATAGCATCTGCTGTTTTAAACATCTTTGTCGTTGTTGTAATTAAAACTTTCTTATATTCACGTATTAAATTTTTAGCTAATAATTTTATCGTAGAAGTTTTACCACCTGCACCAGATACAGAAATTATATCTTGATTTTTCACTTGCAAATACTCTACTATACTTTTATTAATCAACTTTTTCTTTATATATTCTAAAAACATAAATTTATTCTCCTATGAGGTGTTTTCTATGTATAAAAAATCTCTATGCGTTATTATTTTAGCTGCTGGCAATAGCTCTCGTTTCGGTGCAAATAAATTGCTTTATCCTATAAGTAATATTCCTATGTATCAATATACTTTAAATTTAATCAAAAAACTAAATCCCAAACAAACAATTTTAGTCACTAAATATCCTGAAATCACCAAAAAAATTGACCCAAATATAATAGTTATTCCTAACTATGATACTCATTTGGGTCAATCTCATTCTATGCAATTAGCCATAAAAGCCAGCCAACAATTATCTTCTGCTGATAATACAAATGATAATAATATTGACGGCTATTTATTCATCGTTTGCGACCAACCATTTTTGACATTTGCAAGTCTAAATAAACTCTGCCAAACATGGCAAAAAAAAGGCAATATTTGTGCCCTATCACATGCAGGAAAAAGAGGTAATCCTGTGATTTTCGCTCAAAAATATCTACCAGAATTACTTGCTATCCAAGGAGATAAAGGCGGTCGCATTGTCATTCAAAAACATCTTGATGAATTAACTTTAGTCGAAGTAAATTCTGCTAAAGAATTAATAGATATTGATACTTTATCTATATTAAATGAACTTCAAGACTAAAACTCTAGCTCTAAAATATGACTAACTGCTAAATTATTCTGTTTTATAAAATCTTCTACTATAGATTTATCTTCTATTTTACTAGTCCAACCAATACCACAACCACCTGTAAGCTTTACAGGTACAGGCAATAATCTGCCAGCGATATTTGCTTTTTTACAAGCAGACTCAAAAGCAAAAGCATGTGTTGGATTATCAAATGTTATCACTAATTTTAAAGATTTTCCTAATCTTGACATAAATCGTCCCTGATTTCTTTTATCGCTATTAATGCTTGTTTTACTTCTTCTTGTGTATTAAATCTTGAAAAACTAAAACGCACTGTACCTTGTTTATCAGTACCTAAAGCCTGATGAATAAGAGGAGCACAGTGTATACCACTGCGAACAGCAATATTATACTCCATCCATAATCTATCTGCTATAACAGAAGAATCTATATCTTTGATATTAAAACTGATCACAGGCACACGATTTTTTTTGAAACAACCATAGATTTTTATGTCTTCAATTTCTCTAAGCCCTTCATAGAAAGTTTTAGCTAATAAAATTGCATCTATATCTAAGCCATGCTTTAAAATCCAATCCACAGAAGCATTAAGACCTGCTATACCATGAACATTTGCCGTTCCTGCTTCAAATACATTCGGCATCATATCTGGGTGATTTTTCGCAAAACTATAAAAACCACTGCCACCAACTTTTACAGGTACAGGATGAAGACCTTCACGCAAAACAATGCCACCTGTGCCTTGAGGAGCAAATAATTCTTTATGCCCTGTAAAACACAAAATATCTATATTGAAATTTTCCATGTCAAGCGGTATCAAACCAGCTACTTGAGCAGCATCTAAGATAAATAAAGCATTATGCTCATGGGCTATAGTCCCTATACGCTGTATATCCATGAGATTACCAGTAACATTTGAAGCACCTGTTGTAATCACAGCCAAAGTATCAGGACGAAAAGCTCTCTCCATCAATTCATATTCAAAATTTCCATCTTTATCTACAGGAATTATCGTTAAATCCAAATCATTTTCTCGTAAATACAATGGACGTAAAACAGAATTATGATCATTTGCTGTAGTTATGATATGCCCTTTATTGAAAAAAGAAGCTATGACTAAATTTAAACTTTCAGTTACACCAGAAGTAAATGCTACATTTTCTGTTTTTGCATTAAATAGTCTTGCGATTTTTTCACGTGCTTCATATACAATTCGCGAAGACCATATAGAAGGCCCTGCCGTACTTCTTGATGCATTACCTGCATGAAATATAGCTTCTACAACAGCAGTAGCTACACAATCTGGTCGATGATAACTAGTTGCGGCTTGATCAAAATAAATCATGGTTTTATCACTTTCGCAGCTTTTGCCTGACGTTCTACAATATCAAGCATATTTACGATTTTACCCACAGCTAATTTTTCTTTTAACTGGTAAAATTCCAAACAAGTACCACAAGCTACAATTTCTACACCAGCATCAGCTAAAGTCTTTAAGTCTTCTAAAACTTCAGAGCCTTCAACTGCCAATTTAACACCACTATTATAAAAAATAACAGATTTTGGCAATGTTTCCAAACAAGTCAAAGAATAAATAAAACCTTTAATTAAAATACCACCTAATTTATCATCACCATGACCCATTACATTACTGCTGACTACAACGACAAAAGAATTATCAGTTTTTGTTGGCACTTCACATTTTATTTCTTCTTGTTGAGGAATGAACATGGATTTTTTTACAAATAAAGATACTATATAATCTGAGCCCTGCTGTATTTTTTGTGATGGCAAATTCATTTGACTTGCCATTTTTTCCAAATTTTGTGCAGAAACTAAATTATCGACAACTACGTTTAATTTATCGTCTTGAGTCAAAGTTTTTAATGTATCTCTAGCCATTACTAATGGTTTTGGACAAGCCTGTCCTCTAGCATCTATAGTTTTTTCCATAAACAATCACCTCTAAAAAAAATTACATAACATTTATTTTATATTCATTTAAATTTGTCACCTTGCCCACAATACGTGCATCTATATCTGCTTTTTGTAATTCATCTACTAAAGATTTACTATCTTTAGGATTTATGCTCATCAATAAACCACCAGATGTCTGTGGATCAAATAAAACTTCTTGCATAGCAAAAGATATTTTATCTGCAAAAGAAACTTTATCTCCTGCAAAATTACGATTTCTCTGACCTGCACTTGTGATTAAAAAATTATCTACATAAGTCAAAGCTTCTTTGATAATCGGTAAATTTTCTGTGTAAACATCTACACTATAATCTTTAGCTACCATTTCCAAAAGATGACAAATAAAACCAAAGCCTGTTACATCAGTGCAAGCATGGACGTCATAATTCATCATGACTTCTGCTGTCTTTTTATTTAAAGTAGTCATGGATTTTATGGCTTTTTGCATAGCTTCATCACTTGCTTCGCCGACAGAATTTGCCGCCATGATAATACCCACACCCAGTGGCTTTGTTAAAATTAAATCATCATTTAATCCTATAGTATTATTTTGATATATTTTTTGAGGATTGACAATACCCGTTACTGCTAAACCATATTTAATACTTTCATCATTTACAGAATGACCACCAGATAAAATTCCGCCAGCTTCCATGATTTTACTAGCTCCACCAGCCATTATTTGCCCTAAAATATTTAAATCTTCATTTTCAGGAAAACACACTATATTCTGTGCAGTTTTTACTGTGCCACCCATAGCATATACATCACTAACTGCATTTGTCGCAGCTATCTGTCCAAAAATATACGGATCATTTACCATTGGTGGGAAAAAATCCAATGTCTGTATCATCGCAATATCATCTGTCAATTTATATACAGAAGCATCATCACTTGAATCAAAACCCACTAACAAATTTTCATCTTCAAATTTAGGTAATTTAGATAATACCTTGCTTAAAACCTTTGGCCCTAATTTGGCACTACAACCACCACTTTTACAAAAAATCATAAATATCCTCCTTCCAATATCTATAATAAAATTTATAAATAATTCTATTTTTATTGTATTATATAATTTAATAAAAGTTTATCACATATTTCCTAACAATAAAAAACTCCTTTAGCTTAATTAATATGTCCAATATTTTGGGTGCATATCATTTAGCTAAAGGAGTTTTTTTATTATCTTCTCAATTTATTATTTCTATTTAAAAGAGCATTTAAAATTATCGCTGTTAAACTTCCAATTGTAATACCACTATGGAAAATAATACTCCAAATGCCAGTTAAATGTTTGAAGATTTCAGGAACAGCCATGGATAATAGACCCATTGCAAGGCTGATACCTACGATTAAGACATTATAATTGCCTTCGCCTTCATATTCAACTTTTGCTAATACGCGAATACCATTTGCTGCTACCATACCAAACATAGCGATACCAGCACCACCAAGTACAGGAGCTGGAATACATGCAACTAAAGCTGCCATTTTAGGGAATAAACCTAATAACATTAAAATTACACCAGAACCAGCTACAACAAAACGACTTTTTACATTTGTGAGTGTAATAAGACCGATATTTTGAGCAAATGCTGTATAAGGGAAAGTATTTAAGATACCACCAAGTAAAGTGGAGAAACCATCAGCACGAAGACCTCTTGTAATAGTCTTTTGATCTGCTGGCTTACCTACGATAGCACCAACAGCAATAATATCGCCAGTTGTTTCTGTCATAACAACCAAAATAACTAAAATCATTACAATAATTGCTGGAATATCAAAAGTTGGAACACCAAAATGAAGTGGTGTAACAAGACCTAACCAATCAGCCTTACCTATTTCACTAAAATTAGTATATCCACAAAAAGAAGCTACTACTGTACCTATTATTAAAGCTAATAATACAGAAATATTTCTCCATACGCCTGATAACCAACGATAAAATATAATTACTAACAATAAAACAAAAGTGGATAACAACAAAGTTGGAATACTTCCAAAATCTTCGGCAGCAGGATTACCGCCACCAGCCCATCTTACTGCTACTGGCAATAAAGATAAACCGATAATTGTAATAACACTACCTGTTACCACTGGAGGGAAAAACCCAACCAATCTGCTAAAAAATGGAGACATTAAAAACATGAACAACCCACTGGCTATAACAGCACCATAAATCGCCGTTAATCCATCAGCTTGACCAATCATTATCATCGGTGAAACAGCCGCAAATGTTACACCTTGCACAATTGGTAACCTACTTCCCATTTTTAATGGACCTAAAGTCTGAATTAAAGTTGCAATACCAGCAGTAAATAAGTCTGCATTAATCAAATAAATTAAATCCTCTGTACTAAGACCGATAGCATTTGCCACAATAAGTGGTACAGCTACTGCACCAGCATACATTGCTAATACATGCTGAAGACCATAGAGAAACGTTTGACCTAATGGCAATCTTTCATCAACTGGATGTACAGATTTGTTCATCAAAAATACCTCCTGTATTCAATTAAAATATTATTTAGTGACATTTATTTATTATATCACTTATCCACCAATTAAAGACATAGATTTATCCTCTTTTTGACAAAAAGTTTTATCTTCTAAATGATGATTTTTAGGTTTATGATAAATAGTATCTTTTATTATCATTAAAATTTCTTCATCTGATATATTATCGTTTAACAATTTTTTCAAATTAACACCACTATTATAATGCAAACAAGGCTTTAAAATACCTGTTGATGTCAATCGTAAACGATTGCAATTAGCACAAAACTTATGTGATAATGCTGAAATAAATCCTATATTTATAACTAAATTTTCCACTTGATAATAATGTGCAGGACCTTCAAAAACATCTATTGGTTTTAAAGCTCCATATTTTTTGCTAATTATAGCTTTTAAATCATCTTCTTTTACCGCTTTAAAATTTTTTGCTACATTCATCGGCATTAATTCAATAAATCGTAAATCAATTTTATTATCATTGGCAAATTCAATCAAGGGAATTATCTCTTGTGTATTTACTCCCTGCATAATTACACTGTTAATTTTCAAAGGAATATCTTTTTCTTTTGCCGCTTTTATACCAGACAAAACCTTATCTATATTTCCACCTCGTGTAATTTTTCTAAATAAATTTTTATCAAGACAATCCAAGCTTAAATTTATGCCATTTATGCCAGCTTCTTTTAAACTTCTTATTTTATCAGCTAATAATATACCATTTGTAGTCAATACTATTTTTTCTATACCTTTTATTGCTTTAAATCTTCTTATTAAAACTTCAATATTTGGATATAATAAAGGCTCTCCGCCAGTAAGTCTTATTTTTTTTATACCCGTTGAACTGATTAATTCCACTAAATGGATTAAATCTTTTTGTGAAAGTATTTTTTCATTTTGTTTTATTCCTTGCTCGGGCATACAATACTGACAACGCAAATTACAATTACTTGTAAGTGATACTCGCAAATAATCTATATCACGTTTAAAACAATCTTGCATCGAAAATCCTCATCATTTCTATCTTACATAAATTCAATTTTCTGTTTTAATTTCTTTTCGTTCAACAATTAATTCTGCTGTCACTTCATCGCCTGTTTTTAAACTAGTACCCTTTAGTCTGTAAATAAAACCATTATATTTTTGTAATAAAGTGGCTCTTGTTACACCTTTAGGATTAATCATTTGTGCATGATATTCATCATTTTGTTTAAAAATATGAACTTGCAGGCAAAAATCTGCATTTTTAGGTGCTGTAAAATCAAAATCTACGATTACATCTATTGTTTCCAAAGAACTTAATTTTTGATGATAATAAGCTTGCATAATAGCTTTTAGATAAAAACGCATAGCCAATTCGGCACCATTTGGAGGGCCTGCAATACCTAATACTGGTTTTTGGTTAAATTTAGAGAAACTAGAATGTTTACCTGGTCTACAACCCAATTCGTAAACTAAAACTTCACCTTCTGTTTCTAATAAATCAAGCGTAAAATCCTTTGTTCCTTTAGAAGAACCTGCATTGATTAATACAATATCTGCCATATCACTTGCTTTTGTAAGTGCTTCTTTTAATTTTACTTTATCATCTGGAATTATCGGAAAAATTGTTAAATCCGCTTGATATTGCTGACAAAAAGCAGATAACATCATGCTATTTGATTCTATATTTTTATCTATAGGATAATCATCATTTTGCCACGATACTAATTCATCACCAGTAGGAATAAATACTATCTTTGGTCTTGCTATTACTTTTACTTCTTTAATACCACCTGATGCTAATAAACCAACTTGAGGTGCTGTGATTTTTGCATATTTATTTACTAAAATTTCATTTTCACCAATAAGACTTCCTGGTGGATCAATTAATTGCCCCTTTTTTTCAGGTTTAGCCAAGATTTTTAATTTACCTTCTATAAAACGAACATCTTCAATTAGAATAACTGTATCATATGGTTCTGGCACTACACAGCCAGTATTAGCAAAAATATATTCTTTGCCTTCTTGCCAATTTTCAGTATTTGGTATGCCACTTTCAAAATCTGAAAAACAAACACCTATACCATCCATTTTACTCACTGGCAATTTAGGTAAAACGACTTTTGCTTTCACATCTTCAGCACTGACTCTGTCTACAGCATTGTATAAATCTACAGTTTCTATTTTTCGTTTAAACTCTATTTGCTCGATGAGAAATTTTTTCATCATTTCTCGAGAAGGCATATAACCTTTTTCTATATATTCACGATAAGCCATAACATCACCTCATAAATATATTACTTATATTATTTTTTATTTTATTTTTCCTGAAAAGAAATATATAAGCACTGTCAATACAATTCCTAATGCTCCATACAATGGCCCTTTCTCAATAAAAGCATAAATAGTCATCGCCAAACAAATAACTACTGCAATAGAAATCTGTTTTGCATTCTCTTTACGGTAAGCAAAAGTTTTATAATCTACACCAGCTTCCTGTTTAAAACAATCCTGACAAATAATGCGTTTATTGCCATCTTTATCTGTATTGACCAAAGCTACTTTTTCATCAATATGTTTATGACAAATTGAACATTCTACCATCTATTTACCCACCTTTAATCTATATTTTCCACACAAAATAAAAAAGACCTGCTCGTATGAGCAGGTCTATTATGCACATATGGCAGAGAGTGTGGGAACGTCTTATAATATCAATACTTTTAAGCCATTTTATTAAAAAAGGGGCAAAAAAGGGGAATATCACATAAACCACATCTATATAAATACTCAAACCTAGCAATTTTTTACTTTGCTAGGTTTATTTTTATACTTAAATTCTCTACCCAAATAAATTTACCGCTCAACTTCTAAAGAATATCACACATCATAATATAAAATCAAACAATATATATTAAATTTTCCGCCATGTACAGACGTTTTTTATTATTGCAGGTCTTATTATATACCAGCATATTTTCATCTATTATATGGCGGTCATAATTTATCAATCTGACAATACAAAAATATTTACTTAGTTTAGCAGAAAAATAAACTGAAATTTCAATCTTTTTAACTGCTGATAGAATGATATATTATTCTCTTTTGATAAATTAGTTTTTATAGCTCCAGCACTTTATAAAATCACTGATTTTTATAATATGCCTTAATGCTATTTTATAAAATCATATGTTTTTTATACATCTTCAAGGCTGTCGTATTTCACGACACCCATTATTATATTGTTTTGATATCATATCTAATTTTTAAGGCTTGATTTAAAACTATAAAATAACTTCATGCTGATGAACAACTAACCATTTATAAAAAGCTATAGTTATTTTAGGCTGATAACGTAATTTTGCGTTTTGACCTAAAACATCTACACATTTATAAAACTATAGTTATCTTAGGCTTAAGCTATTATCTATCATCAATATTTATACTAGGTAAAACTTTAAACTTCATACCATATTTTTATAAATCTCATCATGTTTATTTATATTGATATATCAATGTTTATAGCGTCAAAATCCTTTACGACTGGACTTTTAAACTTCTTAACTTTCAACCCAATTTTTTATTTTTTTATCAGCGATTTAACGCGGAAAATGCGACCCCTGCAATCAATATATATCTAGGTAGTACCTGTTATACTAGGGGTACATACTAACTATATCATATACATTAGCCCTGTATAGACATCTTTTATTAATGTAGGTCTTATTATATACCAGCATGTTTTTATCTATTGTATGGCGGTTCTAGTTTATCCAAAATCTGACAAAAAATAATTTTTCTACAGAAATAACAAAGGCTAATAAATAAAGCTTTTAAAGTTATTTTTCCACTATGAGTATACTTGCATTTGTCAGCTTGTCAGCCAAAAAAAATACTATTTTAAGAGAAATAAACCACGCTCAAGGCTCCGCAATAGTACGCCTACCCTTTAGAAAGTACCTTTTATTTAGTCCCAACATAACCGCCATAAATTATTGATACATCATTCTAATATACTACTAGCACCAAAATAACATACAATCATTTTATCTAGTAATCTTTTTTTATTCCTATATATCGTTATTACATCACAAAATAATTTTTCTGCTATGGCTTCTATAGTGTTATGCTCAAAATAAAATAGCGGTATTATATCATAATATTTATCTTTTGATATCAATAATAAACAACGTTCTATTTGCTTTATGTGTAGTTTATCAATAACGATACCAGCTTTTATTTTATCCGCCATATATTTTCTTTTATCTTCTATGGTCCACTGTGATGAACTCTTATTTATTTTATGAACTGCTGGGCAGACTTCAAAATATTCTTTTTCTAAGTTTTTGATATCTTCTTCTTTAAATTGTATACCTTCTTTTATTTGATTATATGTTAATAGATATTTAGACATCTGCTTTCTATAATACTTTATATCATGTTTATTTTTATCTTGATAATCTTGTATTGTAGTCATAATATACCGCCTTTTCATCATAGATTAATAAATACACTCTAAGAACATACATATATTATCATTACTATAATTGCTTTATTGATAAGTATAAATTTTCATTTTAGATTTAAATTCATTTTTATCTTTCATCTGTAAAGTAAATCACTAATCAAAACATAATAAAAACCCATATGATACAAGCTTTTCTATTGGTTTATAAACGATTTTTGTTTTTGCCATTACCTTGTAAAGTAAAAATCATAAATGACTGTATACTTATATAATAAATAATGATATTATATAAATAGTGTATCTATTATTTAGATTTTGGCGGTTTTATGCGTATTAGCCTATAGAATTGATATTCGTATTCTATACCGCTATCAAATTCATAAAAGCCGTTTATTATTGAATGAGTGTCTAAATAATAACCTTTTTTTGTTTTTGGCTGTATTTTCCAAGTTTTATGATGTATAACAGCCGTTGAGCGTTGGGGCTTTTGCAGGTTTTGGCTAGAGTTCCAACGCTTTTTGTATATATTAGGCAATACATAAAAAGCATTTCTATTTTTCTTTATAAAATAGTTGGCTAAGTTTTCAGCGTCTTGCAAAGTTCCGCCATATAATTTTATTTTCACAAATCCATTTTTCCATATATCACGAATATGAGATACTTTGATAATATTTCTGCTGGTATGAATAATAATATGATGATGTATTTTATTTTTTCCGCCGATTTCTGTTACTACAATATATTTTGCTTCTACATCTAATTTTTTTGCTAATCGTTGCAGTCTTTTTCTAAAGTTGGCTAGATGTTTTTTTGCTTCTTCTCCTGATACTGGCTTATCATATGTCAATGTGCAGTATAAATCATTTTCGTTAAAATTTTGTAGAAGTAACAGTCTTAATAAATTAGTAGCATATTTAATATTTCTTTTTTCCTGCTGTTCTGATGTAGTATTCATCTTATTATTTCTTAGTCTGTTTTTAACTGGTAATCTTTTACTTTTAGTTATTTCTAAAATATCGCCATTTCTTATACTAATCACATCTTTTTTATAAGCCATTTTCTTTTGCTCCTTTCTCTATATTTTTATGTATGGTCATTAAGATAATGACTTTATCAAGTCATAAAGGGCTTTATATAGCCCTTAAATTATGTAATATAAAAGCCCCAATTTTAGGGGCTTATTATTTTTAATCTTTAAAATGTAATGATATCCAATTAACTAAAAAATGAAATGTTACTGCATTAACTTTTTGATAAATCACTATGTTTTTACTTGTATTCTTGTTCATATTTAGCCTATATAATTGATTTTTATTTTTATCTCGCTTAGATACAATCAATTTAATGTTTATATTGGTTTCTAAATCTTTCATTTCTAAAGTAAAACTATCATCTACAAGATTAAATCTTTCATATCTATTGTTCATTTTGCCTAAAGTTATAATAATATCTTGTTCATCTTTCATTTTTTCGCCCTCAATCTTTCATATATTTTTGATGTTTATATTGTATAAATTCTTCAAAACTGGCAAGATGTACCAGCTTTTTTTGTGGGCTTACATCACGGAAAGCCTTTTTATATTTTGGTATTAATCGCATTTCATTTATTAACCGCCATAATGTAGAACGACTGAAATCGTAAAGTTTCAATATATGCTTTAGTTGTACATATACATCATTATTTTTTATTCTGATATCTACTAACGTATCTGCTATAGTACCCATTTTTTATTGCTCCTTGAAATCTTAGAAGTACAATCCTTTATATAAGCATTTATATAGATGTGGTTTATGCTCATGTATTTATTTTTATTAGAATTTGTTATAAAATATAAGTGTCTTTTATTCGTTCCTTGTTTTATTGCAAGGGACTATTTTTTTAAAATCATTAAGTAAATCAACATTTACATCATGTAAATTTTTTAATATAAGATGTAAGGCTTTTTCTTTTGTTTTATCCGTTACATCTTTATTTTTTAATATACTTTTTAACGTATATTCAATGGCGGTCAAATTAAATACATTTTCAAAAAATCCATTGAATACATTATCATCTAATACATATTTTTCTCTTGTTATAACTTTTAAATTCATATAGTACCTTTTTCAAGCCTTATATATTGTTATATAGGGCTTTTTTTACACTTTTTTAACAGTCTTTTAAATATTTTTCGTTTAGTTTTATAAAGTTCTTCATGAAATCAAGCGTCTTTTCATCTACTATACTATGATGAACTGTTATATCTTTTCTTTTTTCTTGATAGATTGCTAGGATTTCATCAACAGCGTTGCTATCAGTAGAGAATATAAAAGCTTTTATATTATTGCTTTTATCTGCAACTAAAGAAAAACTTTTTGCCATGTCTTTTGCTCCTTTCATCAATACCGCCAAAAAATATATTGGCGGTTTTCTTATTCTTGTATTAAGTCTTGCGGTTTAACTTCTAGGGCTTTTGCTATTTTGCCTAATGATATAGCAGTAAGTGCTATTCTATTATTTAATATCTTCATCAAATTATCATATGATATACAAGCCTTTTTTGATAATTGCTTTTTGTTGTAACATTTTTCAGCACATGCTAAATCAAGCTTTAGTAAATCTAGTTTTAATTTACTTTTCATACTCATTCACCTCAAAAATACTATAAAAATACTATAAAAATACCTTAAATAAGCATATTAAAGCATAAAAATATACCTTATATAAGTATAATATAACATAAATAAAAAAAATTCAATACCTTAAATAAGCATATTTTTGCATTGACTTTTACCTTAGATACATATATTATTATTTTTAGAAAGAAGGTGTTTTTTTGCATTTTCAAGAAAATTTAATACAGTTACGAAAAGAAGCAGGATATTCAGCACGTTCTTTTGCTGAAAAATTAAACATACCATACACCACATATTTAGCTTATGAAAAAACAGACAGAGAACCCAAATATACATTATTAATAAAAATAGCTGATATCCTAAAAGTATCTATTGATGACTTACTTAGACGAACACAATCCCATGAAAATGATGACATAAAAAAATATACTAATATAGTTTTATCTTATTTAAATACTAATAATATCAACTTTAAATTTTGCTTGTTTAAAATAACTAGTAGAGATGTTCTTTTCCATATCTTGAATTCTAAAAATGAAAAATTATTAACTGTTAAAGTAAAAAAAGATTATATATTAACAGACCTAAAAACAATAAAACATAGTGCAACATGGACATTTTATAGAGAATTAGAGTTTTCTCAATCTATTATGTTCTTAGATGCTATAGCAGATAAATTACATTCGCTATCCTATGAACCAAATAATATAAAAAATGATTATCTAGATTTAATGATGAAAATTGCTTTATTAAAAGAAAAAAGTTATAAAGATTATACAAGATATAAAAAACATAATGATTATTTTGAAGAAAATAAATAGATACACTAGGCAAGTACCTATTTATTTATCTGATGATTAATTGCA
>ENA-ORNW01001532-ORNW01001532.1-human-gut-metagenome-genome-assembly--contig:-NODE-1532-length-17552-cov-5.615363_pt1 | contig 17552 bp, 17 predicted proteins | sample MGYA00242121_ERZ509034 | MGnify/ENA primary metagenome ERZ509034 (study PRJEB26280, sample SAMEA2338689) | human gut metagenome | biome: human gut; feature: human-associated habitat; material: faeces... | reverse complement strand
CACCCCCGCCACTATTTAGGCCGCGAGTACATGTTCCGCGGCGAGTGGGCGCAGGCAGTCTCGACCCTGAAGGCGCACCTCGCGATGCCGCAGGCCGTGTGGCGCGATGAGCGCTGCGCCTCGATGCGCTACATCGCGCGCTGTCTGCGTCGTTTGGAGCGCGAGGACGAAGCCGCGCTCTGGCTGCACCGCGCCATCGCGGAAGCGCCGCATCTGCGCGAGCCGTATCTGGAGTTTGCCGACCTGCTTTATCAGCAAAAGGACTGGTGCGGCGTCATTTTTATGGTAAACTGCGCGCTCGCGATCACCGAGCGGCCGCGCACCTATATCTGCGAGCCGTTCGCGTGGGGCAGCTTCCCCTACGATCTGCTGAGCATCGCGTACTTTCACCTTTCGCAGTGGGAAAGCGCGCTGAAAAACGCGGAAAAAGCGTTTGCGCTTGCACCGGACGATGCGCGTTTGCAGGAAAACTGCGCACTGCTCAGGGCGAAAATTCAGAAAGAAAGCCGTATCTGATGGCTTTCATTTGATGGCTTTCTTCGGTTTTCAGTTGCTTTTTCTGTCGCCGTATGATAGATTATTAGAGATTATAAACCGAGGGGGCACGGCAATGGAACTGTGCGAACGCTACTTACATTATATGAGCGCGCTGTGCGAGGGCACAATGCCCGCGCCGCCGGAGCTTGCGCTCACCGCCGATACCACTGAGGAGCGCGCCGCGCAGCTGCAAAGCGCGCTGAAAAGTATGAGTGTGCCGGACTTTGTGCGCCTGTGCGCCAAAAGCGCAGGCGACGAGCTGGACGAGGCGATATTCAACCATTTCAGCGAGGAGGATTTCTCCCGCGCACTGCTGCAAATGCTCACCGCCGCGGCAGAACCGGAGCAGCCCGAGGAAAAGCCGCCCGCAGCAGAAAGTACCCCTGATCCCGACGCGGGCAAGCACGCGTTCGAGGTCTTCTGCGACTGCGTGGAGCTCGACGAGCAGCTCGTCGCGTACCTCATCGACATTTTGAAGCGCGGCGACAAGGCCGCGTTCTACAAGCTCTCGCAGGTCACGACGCAGCTGGACCTCGACCCGCGCGAATTTCTCTACTGGCTCGCCCATCGCGAGGACTACGGCACGGACGACGAGCGCGCCTGCGCGGCCATCATGGACGCGTGCTTCGCGCGCCTCTATGAAGAAAAGCAGGGCGAGCTTCTGGGGGCACTGCTCTCAGGCGATCAGAAGACGTTCGAACTCTTCCGCACCGAAGCGCCCGAGCTGCGGCACCTGCCTGCCGCGACCTATGAATGGTACAGTAAAAACTATCTGGACCGAGACTATCCGCTGCGGTTTATTCTAATGTGCAACGGCGTCGAATTTCCCGACACGCCGGAGGAGGACAAATGAACAGAGATGAAATGTACCTGTCGCTCGGCGTGAGCGACAAAGTGCTTCAATTCGGCGAGGCCGTTTTAGACGAGCTCAAACCTCGCTTTGCCGGAATCGAAGAGATCGCCGAGCTCAATCAGGCGAAAGTCATCGGCGCGATGCAGAAAAACCGCGTGAACGCGACACACTTCGCCGCCTCGACCGGCTACGGCTACGATGACGAGGGGCGCGACAATTTGGAGCGCGTCTACGCGAGCGCCTTCCACACCGAGGCCGCGCTCGTCCGCCCGCAGATCACCTGCGGCACACACGCGCTGGCCATCGCGCTGTCCGCCAACCTGCTGCCGGGCGACGAGATGCTCGCTATCTCCGGCAAGCCCTACGATACGCTTGAGGAGGTCATCGGTCTTCGCGAAAGCCCATGCTCGCTCAAGGAGTACGGCGTCAGCTATGCGCAGGTCGACCTGCGCGAAGACGGCAGCTTTGACTTCCCCGCCATCGAGCGCGCGCTGAACGATAAGACAAAGCTCATCCACATCCAGCGCTCCAAGGGCTACTGCCCGCGCCCGACGATCTCGGTCGACGCCATCGGCGAGGCCATCGCGTTCTGCAAAAAGCTGCGCCCCGATGTTGTCGTCATGGTCGACAACTGCTACGGCGAATTTGTCGAGGCGAACGAGCCGAGCGACTTCGGCGCAGATATGATCGTCGGCAGCCTTATCAAAAACCCCGGCGGCGGCCTTGCCCCCATCGGCGGCTACATCTGCGGCACGCAGAAGTGCATCGACCGCTGCGCCTACCGTCTCTCTGCTCCTGGACTTGGACAGGAGGTCGGCGCGAACCTCGGATTGATGCCTGCGCTGTATCAGGGCTTCTTCCTCGCCCCCAGCGTCGTTTCCGGCGCGGTCAAGGGCGCGGTGTTCGTCGCCGCGTGCTATGAAAAGCTCGGCTTCACCGTCGTTCCGTCGTCGAAAGAGGCGCGCCACGACATCATCCAGTGCGTCGAGCTCGGTAGTCCCGAGGGCATGGTCGCCTTCTGCAAGGGCATCCAGTCCGCCGCCGCGGTCGACAGCTATGTCGACCCTGTCCCTGCGCCGATGCCCGGCTACGACTCCGACGTCATCATGGCGGCGGGCGCGTTCGTGCAGGGCAGCTCCATCGAGCTCTCGGCCGACGGCCCCGTGCGCGAGCCCTATGCCGTCTACTATCAGGGCGGCCTGACGTGGTATCACGCCAAGCTTGGCGTGCTGCTGTCGCTGCAAAAGATGCTCGACGCCGGACTCATCACCCTGCCGTAACGAAAATTTCCCCTTCCGTAAAGGATACCGCTTTTTTATGCTCATCCGTAGAACACCCGCAACCAACCGGCATTTTCGCCGCCGTCCGCCCCCGCGTACCGCTGTTTTTACTATCTAAAAAATAACAGTACAAAGGAGTTTAACAATTCAATATGTGGTTCTGGCTTTCTCTGATCGCGCTGCTCTGCTGGAGCGGCAGCGACCTGTTTTCCAAGATTGGCTGTCAGGGAGAGGACGATCACCTCGCTCACCTCAAGATGGTCATTGCCGTCGGTACCGTGATGGGTCTTCACGCTGCGTTCGAAATTTTCATCGGCGGCACGGAGATCAGCTGGTCTATTATCTGGACCTATCTGCCCGTGTCGCTGCTGTACATCGGCTCGATGACGCTCGGCTATCTTGGCCTTCGCTACATTGAACTGTCAGTCTCGTCGCCGATCTGCAATTCGTCGGGCGCGCTCGTCGCCGTGATGACGCTGCTGTTCGTCGGCGGTGAGGACTATTCCCCGCTCGCCCTCGGCGCGATCGTCCTCGTCTGCGTGGGCGCAATCGGCCTCGGTGTGGTGGATGCCACGGAGGACCCCGAGCTGCGCGCCGCCCGTCAGGCGGAGGGCAACCGCAAGTATTCCAAGAGCTTTTTGGCCCTTGCGCTTCCCGTCGCCTACTGCCTGCTCGACGCCGCCGGCACTTTCGCCGACAACCGCGTGCTCGAAACGCTGGACGAGGGCAGCGCGAACTGCGCCTACGAGCTGACGTTCCTGTTTGCCGCGGTGCTGTGCTTCATCTATGTGGTCTTCATCAAGAAGGATCGCCTGCTGCCCAAGCGCGAAGCGCCAAAGTACATCGGCGCCATCTGCGAAACGGCCGGTCAGTTTGCCTATATCTATGCCATCGCGGACACATCGCATCTTGCGATGTCCGCGCCGATCATCAGCTCCTACTGCGCGGCCAGTGTGCTGTGGAGCCGCCTCTTCCTGAAGGAAAAGCTCTCGTGGAAGCACTACGCGATGATCCTGCTCGTCGTCATCGGCATCGCCGTGATGGGCGTGTTCGATATTTGATTTTTATGCGCAAAAAAGGATCGTTCCCGCCAAGGCGGGAACGATCCTTTTTCCTTTTCAAGCCTTCTTGATGGGGTGGCGGATGACCGTCTTCCGTTTTTCCGCCGCGACGCGGCGCGGGTCGGAGAGATAGATCTCGTGGTGCAGGCAGACGTCGTTCAGGTCGTTTTCATACCCGTTTTCGCGCAGAAATGCGTCCATCCTCGCAACGGACTCCGGTTCATCATCGAACGAACCCACGTGCATGATCTGCACGCAGAGGCCCTCGTCAACGGTCAGAAATTCTGCTGCCGAACAGTTGAGCTTTTTCTTCTTTGCCGCCGCCTCGACCGCCCAGTCGAAGTCCGCTTTCGTGACGAAATCCGGCAGGCGCAGGACAGAGATCCAGCGAAAATCCGATTTTCGCCCATAGTCGACCGTCTCCGTGTCCGGCATCTGCCAGAAGCCCTCGAGCGGCGGCACGACATAGTCGAAAAAGCCTTCGATCTCGTGTCCCGCGCGCCTGCTCATCTTGAGCGTGTAGGCCACGGCGTAGAGAACGCCGATGGCGCGCTGATACGCGCCGCCCTCCTCATTCGGGTCACCCTGCCCTCGCACGGCGATATAATTCGCACGCGGCACGGCGACGATCTCCGGTTTTGCCTTCGGCAGGTAAAATTCCCTGTATTCTTTCTTGAAGTCAAAGGACATGGTCCTCTCCTTTTTCAGTCCAGTGGGATGTCCAGCACGTTCACACCGCGCTTGAAGGCGTATTCGATCGTCGAACGCGTCCCGCCGCGCGCGCCGTCGTTCACGGCGATCAGCAGGCTCGCATGGTCGACCATGTAGCGGTTGCGCCGCTGCATGCAGCCCGGCGTGTAGCTCTGCTGCACCATGGTCTCATAGTCGCAGCGAGCTAAAATGTCGCGGTAGCGGGATTTTTGCGCTTCGCCCCAGCCGTCCGCCTGCGAGGGACACGGGATGGCCGCCTCGAGCGTGATGTGCGGGTATGTGCTTTTCAGCGCCAGCACGGTTTCGGCAAAGTAGAGGTCACAGCCCTCGGCCATACCGCAGATGAAATGTTCCATCCCCTCGTGGATGGCGCTCTCCACCGCGGCGCGCAGCTTCGCCTTAAGGGCGATACAGCGAAGGTCGCTTTCATCTTCTCCCCACGGCAGCTTCCCCGGCCGGTGGCCGGTGAATGCGCAGGAACAGGGTCTCCCCCGCATGGACATCGCCTCCTCTCTCTTTGCCATTATAGAACATTCGTTCGTCTTTGTAAAGCATTTTCCCTCTTGACAAACCGAAAATTTGTCGTATACTCAAGTTATCAACTGAATCACTTGTCTTCGAGGCGGGGTGAAACTCCCCACCGGCGGTTACAGTCCGCAAGCGGTATTTTTTTATCGCACGAACCGGTGAAATTCCGGTACCGACGGTCACAGTCCGGATGAGAGAAGATGTGCTGCGCGCGATCTACCACGCAATTTTCACGCTCTTTTGCGTCATGCACCTTGGAAGACTTGTTCTTTCAGGGGAAATGACAAAAAGGAGTGTATTTTTATGTCCGAACCCAATGTAAACGCCATCCCCACCACCCGCGCAACTCACCACAGCCGTACCCACAAGCTGACGGTGACCGCCATGCTCTCGACCGTCGCATTTTTGCTGATGTTCATCGAGTTCCCGATCCCCGCGCTCATCCCCGCGTTCGTCAAGCTCGATATCTCTGACCTTCCAGAGCTTCTGGCGGCGTTCTCGCTCGGCCCCATCTACGGCGTGATCGTCACGCTGCTCAAGAACGTGCTGTTCTCCGTGCTGCACGGCACGTCGTCCGCGTACGTCGGCGAGCTTTTCAACTTCATCATGGGCAGCGTGTTTTCCTTCACCGCGGGCTTCATCTATCAGAAGAAAAAGTCCCGCAAGAGCGCGCTTATCGGCGCTCTCGCCGGCGCGCTGCTGATGGCGGTACTGTCTGTGCCCCTCAACTACTTTGTGGTCTACCCCGCCTACGTTGTGTGCTATCACCTGCCGCTTGAAGCCATCATCGGCATGTATCAGGCCATCCGTCCCTCGACCAACGGCCTTCTTGAGTGCCTGATGGTCTTCAATATGCCGTTCACCTTTGTCAAGGGCATGATTGATGTGGCGCTGTGCTTCCTCATCTACAAGCCGCTCTCCCCGCTGCTGCACAAATAATATCAGAAAGGAGCTGCACGTCCATGGCGCTCGACTGGGGCATTCTGCACTGGATTCAAAACACGATTGCCTGCCCGTTTCTGGACGCTGTGGTGCCAAAGCTCACGATGCTCGGCAACGCCGGCATCATCTGGATCCTCGCAGGCGTTCTCCTGCTGTGCACAAAAAAATACCGCCGTCAGGGCGCGCTCGTGCTGATGGGGCTCCTTGTGGGACTTCTCGTTGGAAACGTTGCGCTCAAGCATCTTGTCGCGCGCTCGCGGCCCTGCTGGCTCGATCCCTCCGTGCAGCTTTTGATCGCCATGCCGACGGACTACTCGTTCCCCTCGGGACACACGCTATCCTCGACGATCGCCGCAACGATCCTGACGAAGACTGACAGGCGCTTCGGCTATGCCGCCATTTCTCTCGCGGTGCTCATCGCCCTGTCGCGGCTGTACCTGTACGTCCACTTCCCGAGCGACGTGTTTGCCGCAGCGCTGCTGGGTCTTCTGATCGGCGAGCTGACGTTCCGCTATGGCGGAAAGCTACTCGACAAAATTTCCCGCAGGCAAAAGCAATAAAGAAACCCCGCACACCGTTTCAAAACGGTGTGCGGGGTCTTTACATTTTGGGCATTTATACCTTTTTCGCCGCAAGGAACAAATTCGGCGGCGCAGGAAAGAGATTCTCCCGCTCCAGCACCGCGAAGCCCGCGTCGGTGACCGACCGTTCGAGCGAGCGCATCGTATCGAATGCGACATAGGGCCGCTTGCCGGTCTTGTATTCGAACCACTTGCGCACTCGCTCGCGCGTGAGCCCCTCTCCCAGACAGTCCGATACCAGCAGCAGCGTTCCCTGCGGCTTCAAGAGCGCGCGGATGCGCGCAAGCGCCGCGCTCCGATCTTCGATGTAGAGCAGCACATTGCAGGCCAGCACCGCATTGAAAGATCCCTCTGCAAGGCAGCCGTCGAACAGATCCGTCTGCGTGACGGTCACGTTCTCCACGCCCTGCGCTTTGACTTTTTCCTGCGCGCGGCGCACCATTTCACCGGATACGTCGATCGCGCGCACAGACTGCACCGAGGGCGCGACCGCAAACGTCACGATCCCCGTCCCGCAGGCAAAGTCCAGCACGGTATCCGTTGGCTTGAGATATTTTTTGAAACACGCGGCTGTCTTTTCATAGGCCTCCGCGTAGTGGGTGCCGACCTGAGCGTCGTAATTCTGCGCACGGCCGTCCCAAAACTCGCTCACCGTCGGCATACCGTTTTCCTCTCTCTTTTTTCTCTTTTCGATCAGGCGTTTTGCTTTCCGCCCTTGAACACCATGTGAACGCCGTCGCTGCTGGTGAGATACGCCATCGGGCCGTAGGCCTTGATGCCAAACTCCAACACATCGCCCACATGGACCTTGTCCTTCACAGCCTCGACGTCAAGGATCGTGTGGTCAGACGACGCGCCGATGACCTCGATGCCCTCCATGCGCGGGATGAGGTCAAAGCAGTTGCCGTAGTCCACGCGGCCCATCGCGACAAGCGCACGGCGGCGGATGCCGCGATCCTCGTAGTGGCCGACCTCGCCGAAGGCGTTCACGCCCAACTCGCCGACCGGAAAGCTCGGCTTGTCGCGGCACTCGATGACCTCAGCCTTGATCGTCATGACGCCCGTTTCCAAAAAGTCGGGAGCGAAGTTGTCCGTCTCGCCGCGAAGCCCGATGTCGCCAAGGCGCAGCAGGTTGATGCGGTAGGGCATCGTGCCGTTCATCGCCATGTAGGCGGATGTCGACGCGCCGCCGCTGATGTAGTCAAGCTTGCGGCCGATCTCGCGCTCAATGTCGGACGCGAGGCTGACAAGGCCCTGCATGTTGCGCTTGGTCGGCAAAACAGAGCCGTAGCAGCTCAGATTCACGCCCACGCCCGCAAGGCGCAGGTTCTTGAGCTCATGCTCGATCTCGAGCGCGGCATCAAGCGCATCCTCCTCGTTCCAAAAGCCTTCGCGCAGGTCGCCGAGATCCATCATCAGGATGACCTCGTGCACCTTTCCCTGCTTTTTGGCCTCTTCGTTCAGCGCACGCAGCACGATAATATCACTCTGCAGGCTGATGTCACACAGCTCCACCACGTCGGGGAGCTCGGAGAGCATCGGGATACGAATGAGCATCAGCGGCTTTTTGCAGATACCCGCCTCGCGGATCGCGCGCATCTGGCTGATGCGGGACGTGGCGATGAACTTCACGCCGCTCTCTTCATAAACGCGCACGATCTCCGGCAACGACGACACAGCCTTGACGACTCCCGCGACCTCGATGAGCGAATCATGGCAGCGCTCTACGAGCGCTGCCAGATTCGCTGCCAATTTATCGAGATCGAATTCCACACAGGGATATTGATTCCGATTCATTGTCATGATTTTTAATTCCTTTAGGTAGGGAGCTTTCTGTTGGGTCGCTAACTGATTTACTGCGCGACTTTCTTGCTCTTCTTGAAGGGCTTGCCCGCAAGATCCTTGAGCGTCCAGCCGATCAGCACGCACAGCCAGTTGATGATGGGCATCAGCCAGTTGAAGATGGCCCAGGGACCGTAACCGCCGGCGCCCCAAGGAGCGATGTTCAGGGTGTCCTTAATAAACACACCGCAGGTGTTCCAGGGGATCAGAGCGGAGGTAACGGTACCGGCACCTTCAAGGGCAGAGGACAGAACTGCCGGGTGCACGCCCATCTTGTGATACTCCTCGGCATACATACGGCCGGGAACCACGATGGAGATGTACTGCTCGGGCATGGTGGCGTTGGAAAGAACGCAGGTCACTTCGGTCAGGCCAACGAGAGCCGCAGGGCCCTTGGCAAACTTCTTGAGGGCGTTGACGATGACCTCGAGCTGGTGGGTCTCCTCCATGATACCGCCGAACATCATGGCGATGATCGTCATGGAGACAGAGGACATCATACCCATGATACCGCCGCTTTCCAGCAGTCTTGTCATGGTGTAGCTCGTTTCGGGAGAAAGACTGGCTTCGAACATGGCGAGCGCTTCGTCGGAGAAGTAGTAGCCGTTCTTACCATAATCGAAGATGGTTCCGAGCGTGCAGGCACCGGGCTGGAAGATGAGGCCCAGGATGACACCGGCAACAATGCCGAGGGTGATGCCGGGGATCGCGGGAACCTTCAGGGCAACTGCCACGATAACGACGACCGGAGGCAGGAGCAGCAACGGGTTGATGTTGAAGATACCGCCCTCCGCGGCGTTCAGCGCGTTGGAGAACTCGATCACGCGGGACATATCCGCATCGCCGCCGTGATACTGCATCACACCGAGAACGCCGAAGAAGATCAGGGTGATGGCGTAGGTGATGCCGGTGGGCAGCATCATGGCCTTGACGTGGGTGATAACGTCCGTACCGGCCATGGCGGGAGCGAGGTTCGTCGTATCGGACAGCGGGCTCATCTTATCGCCGAAGTAGGCGCCGGAGAGGACGGCACCGGCAGTCATGCCGGGGCTCATGCCAAGGCCGAAGCCAATGCCCATCAGGGCAACGCCCATCGTGCCCATCGTGCCCCAGGACGTACCGGTGGCAAGAGAGGTGATGGAGCAAATGAGAACGCACGCGATGAAGAAGATCGCGGGCTTGAGGACTTTCAGGCCGTAGTAGATCATCGTAGGCACAACGCCCGCGTTGATCCACACGCCGATCAGGATACCGACGATGATCAGGATGCAGATGGACTGCAATGCTTTGTAGATGCCGTCCATCATGGACTTTTCAACTTCATCCCACTTGTAGCCGAGATGCAGTGCCATGATTGCGGCAGCCATTACGCCGACAAACATAGGGACGTGCGGGTCAACACCGAAGATGATGATACCGACCGCGAGTGCCGCGATCAGGATTGCCAGCGTCAACAGGGCTTCCCACAGTTTGGGCATTCTTTTTTCCTTACTCATAGTGTTACCAACCTTTCGAAATTTTGGGGGTCGCTTCGCTATTTGTATGGATATCTATGCATTCATTTTAGCATGATTCCATAGCGATAGCAAGTGTTTTTGAATGGTGAACGCAGTTTTACGGTAATGCTCTTTCCTTCTTCAATTCTCGTGGTATCTACCGATGCAGGTTTTGGATCGCACTCCTCCTTTTGGATTTTACACTGGCACAACACAAGGGGTGAAATGCTGCTTGTAAAATGCAGAAAATACCTCTCTCCCCGGCCCGCCGATCCCCCATCGGCAGGCCGGGGATGAGGTCATGTATACTTCCGGCATGGCACGGGAAGGGAACCCGTGCCGCCGGCCTCGCAGGCAAGAAACGCGAGGTAGTATCCGAGATAATTACCAGCCGAGCTTGGTCATGGCCTCATCAACAGCCTTGATGACAATGTCGATCTCCTCTTCATTGACGATCAGCGGCGGGACAAAGCGCAGGACGTTGCCGTTGGTGTTGTTGATCAGGACGTTGCTGTCCTTGAAGCACAGGTCGACGACGGGCTGGCCGGAGGGCTTGTTGAGCTGGATGCCGTCGATCAGGCCGAGGCCGCGGATCTCGTTGACCGTCTCGGGATGGTTCTTCTCGATGATCTCGTGGGCCTGCTTGCGGAAATACTCGCCCATCTTGCGGGAGTTCTCGATGACGCCGTCGTTGATCATCACGTCGAGCGTGGTGGCAGCGAGCGCGCAGGCGAGAGGACCGCCGGCGAAAGTGGAACCGTGGGTGCCGGGCGTCAGGGTCTTGGTAGCCTCGCCGCGGGCGCAGACAGCGCCAATGGGCACGCCGGAGCCGAGCGCCTTGGCCATGGAGCAGGTATCGGGCTCAACGCCGTAGTTCTGATGCGCGAAGAGCTTGCCGGTACGGCCGGAGCCGACCTGGACCTCGTCGAACATGAGGAGGATGCCCTTCTCATCGCACAGGTCACGCAGGCCCTGCAGGAATTCCTGGGAAGCGGGACGCACGCCGCCCTCGCCCTGGACAGGCTCGGTCAGGATGGCGCAGACGTACTCGTCCATGATGTCCTTGACGGACTGGAGGTTGTTGAACTCAGCATAGCGGAAGCCGGAGGGCAGGGGCTCGAAGTAGCGGTGCACCGCATACTGGCCGGTGGCCGTGCAGGTCGCGAGGGTGCGGCCGTGGAAGGAGTTCTTCATCGTGATGACGACGAAGCGCTCGGGATGGCCGTGATCCTTGGCGTACTTGCGGGCGAGCTTGATCTGGCCTTCGTTGGCCTCAGCGCCGGAGTTGGCGAACAGCACCTTGTCGAAGCAGCTGTTCTCGACGATGAGCTTCGCGGTCTGGACGGCGGGCTCATTGTAGAAGTAGTTGGAGCAGTGCAGGATCGTGTGGGCGCGCTCTTCAAGGCACTTCACGATCGCGGGATGGCAGTGACCGAGACCGTTGACAGCGATACCGCCGATGAAGTCGAGGTACTTGTTGCCGTCCTTATCGAAGACGTAAGCGCCTTCGCCGCGCTCGATGGAAAGGGGCATACGGACGTGGTTGCCATAGAGATACTTGTCGCCGTTCTCGATGACTTCGGCGTTGGTCTTGAACTTTTCGATCATTATTATGTCCTCCTATAATAAAAGTTGGGTGTATGTTTTACCATTTGATGCCGACGCTCGGCTGTGCGGTGCCGATCGTCGTGCCGGTGCCCTCGTTCGTGAAGGCCTCGTAGAGCACAGAGTGCGGCTTGCGGCCGTCGATGATGTTGACGCTCGTCACGCCCTCTTCGATGGCCTGCACGCAGCAGTCGACCTTCGGGATCATGCCGCCGGCGATCGTGCCCTTGTCCTTGAGCGCCTTGACATCCTCGATGTTCAGATAGCTGATGACGTCGCGGATCTTGATGTCGTTGCACAGGCCCTCGATATCGGTGAGGATCACGAGCTTTTCAGCGCCCAGCGCGGAAGCGAGCTTGCCCGCGGCGGTATCGCCGTTGATGTTGAAAGTGTGGCCCTGACCGTCGGTGCCAACGGGGGCGATGACGGGGATGTAACCCGCGTCGAGCATGGCGAAGATGGGCTTGGGATCGACATAGTCGATGTCGCCCACGTAGCCGTGGACCTCGTCGCGCTGGTGGCAGTGATAGATGTCACCGCTGACGCCGGAAAGACCGACCGCCTTGCCGCCGAGCTTGTTGATAAAGCCGACGAGCTCGGTGTTCACCTGGCCGACGAGCACCATCTCGACAACACGCATGATGTCGGCGGAGGTGTAGCGCAGGCCCTCGATGAACTCGACGGGGATGTCGAGCTTTTCGAGCATCTTATTGATGCCGGGGCCGCCGCCGTGGCTGAGCACGGGCTTCATGCCGAGGAGCTTGAGCAGCACCACGTCGTGCATGACGGCGTCCTTGAGCTCTTCGTTGATCATGGCGTTGCCGCCGTACTTGATGACGATGATCTTACCCTGATACTTCTGAAGGTAAGGCATTGCCTCCATCAGAGTTTCGACCTTGTTTGCGATATCGCTCATGGTGGAGCCTCCTTCAAAAATTAGGTGCGGTAGTCGCCGTTGATCTTGACATAATCGTAAGTGAGGTCACAGCCCCAGGCCTTGGCCTCGCCGTCGCCCTGATAGAAGCGGACAATGACGGTAATGTCATGCTCGGTGAGAACCTTCTTGGCGAGCTCTTCGCTGAAGTCCGCGCCGAAGCCGTCCTTCATGACCTGCACTTCGCCGGCAGCGCTCTTGATGATGCAGTCGGCACGGGTCGGGTCAACGTCAGCGCCCGAGTAACCGGCAGCGGCCATGATGCGGCCCCAGTTGGCGTCGCGGCCGAAGACGGCAGCCTTGAAGAGCATGGAGCCCGCGATGGACTTGGCGACCAGGCGCGCGTCGTGCTCGGTGGGCAGGCCGTAGGCCTCGACCTCGATGAGGTGGGTCGCGCCTTCGCCGTCGGAAGCGACGCGGCGGGCCATATCGGTGCAGATGGCGAGCACGAGGTCGGCCATCGCCTTCTTGTCTTCTTCGGTCTTGATCTCAACGCCGGAAGCGCCGTTGGCGAGCAGGAAGATCGAGTCGTTCGTGGAGGTGTCGCCGTCGACGGTGCACATGTTGAAGCTCTTATCCACAGCCGCGGAGAGCATCTTCTGCAGGTCTGCGGGATCCGCCTTGGCGTCGGTCGTCACGTAGACGAGCATCGTCGCCATATTGGGGTGGATCATGCCAGAGCCCTTGGCCATCGCGCCGATCTTCACGGTGCCGGTGGAGAGCTGCAGCTCATAGGCGCACTCCTTGCGGACGGTATCGGTGGTCATGATGGCGTAGGCAGCCTCGGAGCCGTTCTCCTTGGCAAGCTTTGCGGGAATGATCTCGCGGATGCCCTGAAGCACCTTGTCGACCGGAAGTCTCTGGCCGATGACGCCGGTGGAGCAGACGAACACTTCGTCCTCGCCGAGGCCGAGCAGCTTTTCCGCCTCGCGCTCAACGGTGCGGGCGTCTTCGATGCCCTGCTTGCCGGTGGCGGCGTTGGCGTTGCCGGAGTTGATGACGACGGCGCGGGCCTTGCCCTTTTTCAGGATCTCGCGGTCAAGGATGACCGGAGCTGCGCAGAACTTGTTCGTGGTGAAGCAGGCCGCGCAGGAGCAGGGCAGGTCGGAGTAGAGAACAGCGACGTCGGGCTTCTTGTTCTCGCGCTTTTTGATGGCGGTGTAGACCGCGCCGGCGGTGAAGCCCTGCGGCGTGGTAACGCCGCCCTCGATCTTTTTCAGATTGGACATGTGGGGGGATCTCCTCTCTTAACGTTAGTTTAACAGCATTCTTGCCTAAATCGGGTCGAAACTCGTCGAACCGAAAATTACGGATACATCGGGGGCATCATGAGGCCGGTGGTCTCGGGCAGGCCCATGATGAGGTTCATGTTCTGGATGGCCTGGCCGGCTGCGCCCTTGCCGATGTTGTCGATCACGGAGGAGACGATCAGGCGGTGGGTACGCGCGTCGAAGGTCGGGGTCATCTCGCAGAAGTTCGTGCCGTAGACCCACTTGGTCTGAACGGGCAGGCTCGCCGGGAAGACCTTGACGAAGGGCTCATTCTTGTAGAAGTCCTTGTAGAGCTCGTAAACTTCCTCGTTGGTGAAGTCTCTGTCGCAGGTAGCGTAGATGGTGACCTCGATACCGCGGACCTGGGGCAGGAGGTGCGGCTGGAAGTTGATGTACTGCCAGGTCTCGGGCTTCATCAGATCCTTGCCGGTGATGTAGGCGATGTTCTGCTCGATCTCGGGCGTGTGGCGGTGGCCACCGCCGAGGGCGTAAGCGCAGAAGTTGTTCTCCGCCTCAGTGAGGAGCTTGTTGAGGGCGGGACGGCGGCCTGCGCCGGTGTAGCCGCTCTTGGCGTCGATGACGATGGTGTTGTCAACGATGTGACCAGCCTTGAGCATGGGCTGGAGGCCGAGGGTGGAGGCAGTGGGATAGCAGCCGGGGTTGGCGATGAGCTTCTTGCCCTTGGCAAGGTCGCGCATGACCTCAGGGATGCAGTAAACAGCGTCGTGGGTCATCTTGGCGTCGGGGTGCTTCTGGCCGTACCACTTCTCCCAGACGTCGACATCGCGGAAGCGGATGTCAGCGCCGATATCGATGATGGCGCAGTCCTCAGCGAGCACGATCTCCGCCCACTTGGCCACGTCGCCAGAGGGGACCTGGATCATGATAACATCGCTCTTCTTCGCGGTCTCGCGGACGTTCTCCTCCGTGAGGTCCATGATGACCTGATCATAGAAGCCGCGCAGAGCGGGATGATGCGTAGAGATGGCATCGCCGACACCGTAGGTATCGAGCACGTTGACAAGCTCTCCCTCGTGGTGGTTGACCATCATGCGGAGCACTTCGCCGCAAACATAACCGGTAGCACCGATGCAGGAATAATGGATCATGTCTGTTTTCCTCCTTGTTGATTCGACATTTTGTCTGACAATTTTGTACTGCTTGGAAAATCCCGTGTGTAGGCATTGAATTTTCTTTGTTGATATTGTATAATCCAAAAGCAGTTTTGAAAAGCGAATATATTTTTATATGCGCATTCCAAAATGGAATCTTTGAGGTATTGTTGATTATTGAGGGCATTTATAATGAGTATTCGTAAATATATTGCCTATCTCCGCACAGTGGAGACCGGCAGCATCACCCAGGCGGCGAACGAATTGGGCTATACGCAGTCCGCCGTGAGCAAGATGATCTCCGATCTTGAGCAGGACTGGCAGGTCAAGCTCTTAACGCGCAACCACTCCGGCATCGAGATCTCCTCCGACGGCATGGTGCTCCTGCCCACGATCCGCGAGATCGTCAAGGACTATGAGGACCTCAACTTTGCCGTGTCCGAGCTGCATGGCGTGCAGTCCGGCACGCTGCGCCTCGGGTGCTTTACAAGCCTTGCCATCAGCCTGCTGCCGGAAATTCTGAAGGACTTCCACCAGACGTACCCCAACATTCAGATCCAGCTGATGACTGGCGAGTATTATGAAATTTCCGAATGGCTGCGCCGCGGCGCGATCGACTGCGGCTTTCTTGCCATCCCCGCCTCCAACGACTTTGAGACGACGACCATCCTGCACGACACGATGGTCGCCATTCTCCCAAAGGATCACCCAATGGCGGACGCGTCCGTCTTCCCGCTCGAGCAGCTGCCGCACGAGAACTTCGTGCGCCTGATGGAGATCGAAGACTACGAATTCAACCGTCTGCTCGACCATTACAACATCCATCCCGAGGTCACCTATGACACGACGAGCGACTTCGCGCTCTTGTCCATGGTCGAGGCGGGACTTGGCATCAGCATCGTGCACAGCCTGCTCATCAAGCCCGGACGCTACCGCGTCGCCACGCTGCCGCTCAACGTCAAGCAGTCGCGCGAGATCGGCATCGCCGTGAAAAAGGGCTTTCTCCCCTCCACGATCACGCAGCTTTTCCTCCAGCATGTGGTCGACTACACCAAGGATATGGGCGAGATTACCGTCATCCGGCACTGAGTTTTTCTTGAAAAATCAGGGAAAATTTCATTTTCCAACCGGCGGTTGGAAAGGATTTTCCCCGATTCAACCACCGCGCCATTGTCAATCCTCCCCATGCCCCCTATACTGAGTCCATAACCGGTGATTCAAAGCCGCGGCTGCAGCACGGGGCAAGGAAGGACCAACATGTTACGATCGGCGATCAGGCGTTTGCACGCGATGTGCTGCCTGAATATGAGGGAAACGTCGGCGCCTGACTTCCCGTTCGACGCGGGACACCCGCTCATCGCGTTTCCAACGCTCACTTTACTATTATAATGCAGTGCAGGAGGATAGACAACTTGGAAGGATCGACAATGGGCGCGCGCATTCTGCGCCGCCGTAAAGAAAAAGGACTGACACAGGAGGCGCTGGCAAACAAGCTCGGTGTGAGCAATCAGGCCGTGTCAAAGTGGGAGGGCGATGTCTGCTGCCCTGACCTGCAGCTTTTGCCGCTGCTGGCCGACACGCTGGAGCTCAGCCTCGACGAGCTCTTTGGACGCGAAAGCATGGCAAAAACCGCCCAAAAAGCGGAAGCGGACAGCCAGATTTTGCCCATCGCGGCAGAGCTGCCGTGGGAGGATGACGACGCCATCCACGCCGTGCTCTTCCAGGGGCACCGGCTGCTCCAGCCGAAACAGGGGAGCCTGTTCCGCCACGACAAATACGACGAGATCCGCAAGACCGTCGAGCTGCACTTTTCCGGCACGGCGCAGGATATTTACAGCGATTTTTCCGTTGTCTGCACCGATTCGACGATCTCCGGCAGCGTCAGAGCCGGTGACGGCGTGACCTGCACCGACGTTGGCGGCGACGTGACCGCGGGCGATGACGTGACCTGCGGCAATGTCGGCGGCGACGTGTCCGCAAACGACAGCGTCCGCTGCGGCGAGGTCAAGGGCAATGTCCGCGCAAGCGACAGCGTCACCTGCGGCGACATCAGCGGCAGCGTGAGCGCCGAGCGCGTGCGCTGCACCAAAGCCGGCGGTGAAGAGCAGGAGTGCTTTACTTTCACCAAGAAGGGCAAGAGCTTTTCCTTCCCTCTCCGATAAAACCGTAAAAGCGCGGCCTTAAGAGGTCGCGCTTTTTTCCTTGTCATCGCGGCGGGTTTGTGTTACCATAACTTTGACAAAGAAAAAGGTGGGAGAAACATGGAAAATACCTTCAAGAGTTCCGTCTTCGGCGGCTTCAACCGCGATGACGTCATTCGTTATATCGAAAAAACCTCGCTCGAGAGCAAGCAGCAGATCGAAGCGCTCGAGCAGGAGAGCGACGGCCTCTGCCGCGAGAATGCAGAGCTGCGCGACAAGCTCGCCGCCGCCGAGCGTGAGCGCGACAAGTTTGCCGAGTCCTATTCGACCGCGTCCAGCGCGCAGGACGCGCTCAAAAAGGGTCTGACCGCCGCGCAGGAGACGATCTCCGAGCTGCGCGCGCAGATCGAAGAGGGCGCGCAGAAGCTCGCGAGCGCCAAGGCCGACTGCGACCGCCAGCTGAAAGCCAAAGAGGAGGCTGCCGAGCAGCGCATCGCCGAGCTGGAATCCCGCACCGTGAAGCTACCGAAGCTCAAAATGCTCGAAGACTATCTCGCTGAGGTAGCGATTGAAGAGAGAAAACAGATTTTGGTCGGCGTGAAACTGGAGTTTCATCGTGCGTGTGTTGCCGCTGGCATCAAGGTGGAGGCTGAGTGAT
>ENA-ORNW01001522-ORNW01001522.1-human-gut-metagenome-genome-assembly--contig:-NODE-1522-length-17598-cov-3.145471_pt1 | contig 17598 bp, 10 predicted proteins | sample MGYA00242121_ERZ509034 | MGnify/ENA primary metagenome ERZ509034 (study PRJEB26280, sample SAMEA2338689) | human gut metagenome | biome: human gut; feature: human-associated habitat; material: faeces... | reverse complement strand
GATTACCATCAAGCCGTATCTGGCAAGGTATATGTACGTACGTTACGCACAAAGTCTAGAACCCAAATCCGAAAATCGCTCCTCTCCTGCTTCGCCAGCCACTTCCTCAAAACTGATTCCTATCCATCTCTCCCACATCACCCCCATTTATCATTTTCTCTATCAGTTATCCGTCCCGCATCCACTCAAAGCATCCTGGAAAGAAACAGGAAATATCACTTTCGTACTGCCTAATCCAGCCTACGGAAAGAATCCCGAAACGTATAATTATATAGGGAATGACAGTACTCTTATTATTGAAAAGGAAATAGAGACGGAAATGAAGGCGGAACTCTATTCATTTCTGCTGGACAATAAGTTCAATAAAGGGATGATGTTCAAAAAATCAATGATGCTGTTTGTGGAGCATTATGAAATGGTGGAACTGGTACAGGAAGAGAGCCTGATGAAAGCATTTCAAAGGTGGAGAAAGTTAGTGAAAGAAGAAAGAAAGTAAACTGCTATATACAAAAACAGGACACCTTTTTGGTATCCTGTTTTTATTCATTTAGTGTCCTTCACTGCTTCTTCTATTCGGGATACTAACTGCGGATTACTGGGACGTGCCGCAGTGCCGAAATCAATAATCTGTCCCTTTCTATTTATTAATATGTAGTAAGGCATCCTGTCTATTTTCCATTGCTTACGAATTTTCTGATAATTATCTATTCCCAAATAATCAGTCACATGAACACATTCGATTCCACGGTTTTTCAATGAATACTCATTCAGGCATTCCTCCCATTGTTCTTTGAGTTCACTCACACAAATGGAATATATAATCAAATCATCTGTAGAGAATTTGCTGCGCAATTGTTTTAAAGGTTCCATTTCTGCCAGACAGGGAGGACACCATCTGGCCCAAAAATCGAAATAAATCACTTTCCCACGATTTTTTTCGAGCGCATCATAGATAGGTTTCATGTATGGAATAGGTGTTGTATGCTTTGAGTTCTCATGGAATTCGCCATATAATAAATTGTCGGAAACAGGCTGTGGATTTTTTAGATATGATTTGGTCTGATTATAGATCTGCATCACCTGTGCACGTAGATGCGACATTATAACGATTGAGTCAAACTGTGTACGTTTTTCGTGAAAAGCAAGTGTGTCGTTAGTACACAAAGAACCGGCTATCAACTTAGTATATAAATACTGATTCATCTCACTCTCCCCCATTGCAGCCATGATCTCTTCTATCGAAGGATTCTTTTTATCTCTGAAAGCGATCCCATAAGCAATATATCTTTCTGCTTCATCAGCAACATCGTATAAGCGTGCCGAGAGTATGCCTTTAGTATATAGTTTATTGATTTCAGGTAAAAGTGTATGATAACGGTCCATCTCTTTTCTCGTTTTAAACAAGTATGACATACCATTGAATAACAGCGCATAATAATAATCCTGCTTCAGCAATTCTTCAGTAAATAGTACTACATCTTCCATTGGCTTGTACTTTACTAGATACTCATTCCTACGTTCCAAACGAAAATTATAATCCTTTTTTAATTCAGCCTCAAAATCCTTAACGTCTGATTCCGGTTTCATATTGTAATTCTGTATATAGTAATATGCACTTTCAGTGAACGCTAATATCTCTTGATTAAGCTTTTCGGCATCACCTGTCACTTTAGGATGAAAAAGATCTTTGAAGTCTATTTCTATATGTATGCTGTCTCCCGGGTGGATATAAAGATGTTCTGCATAGTTGCGGATAGAAACCTCCCTTAATTTGGCATAAACCGGAAAGCGGAAAGAGAATGAACCATCTTTTTGTATGGGCGAACGATACTGATTTCCCATATCTCTGAAAAATGGGATAATGAGAGTCAGTTCCTTTTCCTGAGGATAGAAATCCCGGTTTAGAACTTTGCCTGTGATGACTGCTTCTTCAGCATACTCTTCCAATGAGGGATTACTCTTCTCTGTTTGTACAGAAGATTCAGACTGGAAATTACTCTGGGCTTTTTGACGGCATCCGGCAAACAACAAGGTAATTATTATCAGAAAGGATAAACTGTGTTTCATTGTGTTTGAATATTAGTATGTTCGTAAATCTAACATTTAAGAGTTCTTGCCTCTAAATGTATGAAATTATTTTTAGAGGCAAGAACTTTTGACAGGTTATCTGTCTCAATTTTAGATATTTCACATTATATATAATTAATTTATGGGATAAAACAGGCCGAATGCTATAGCCAACGTACAAACTTCCTGATATACCAGTTCTTTACCAATTGCGTCAGGATACAATAGGAAAGCAAAATGCCAATCAGCCAGGGGAAATAACCCAAAGGAAGAGCTGTCAGGCCGATGGAACGTCCGAAAGCTGTGAAAGGAATAAGAATGCCTACTGCCATAATTAAGAACGTCAGTCCCATAACAGGCCACGTGGCCCGGCTTTGTATAAATGGTATTTTACGGGTACGTATCATGTGGACAATCAATGTCTGGGATAACAAACCTTCTACAAACCATCCGGTCTGAAACAAAGTCTGATGTTCGGGACTGTTACAACTGAACACATACCACATGACCAGATAGGTAACAATATCAAAGATAGAACTGATAGGTCCTATATAAATCATAAAGCGACTCAGGTCGGATGCATCCCATTTGCGCGGTTTCTTCAGAAATTCCGGGTCCATACGGTCGAATGGTATGGTTGTCTGTGATATATCATATAATAGGTTCTGAATCAGCAAATGTATCGGCATCATGGGCAGGAATGGCAGAAAGGCGCTTGCAAACATCACGCTGAACATATTGCCAAAATTGGAACTGGCAGTCATCTTTATATACTTATTGATATTACCAAATGTCTTTCTACCTTCAAGTACGCCGTCTTCCAATACCATCAAATCCTTCTCCAGCAAGATGATATCCGCACTTTCTTTTGCTATATCTACCGCCGAATCGACAGATATGCCAATATCTGACTGACGCAAGGCGCCTGCATCATTGATGCCATCTCCCAGAAAACCAACTGTATTACCTTGCTCCTGCAATAGAGAGATGATTTGGGTCTTTTGCAAGGGAGTGAGTTTGGAGAATAACGTAGTGTCTTTTACTGCTTCTTTCAATGTTGTTTCATCCATTTCCTCCATTTCTATTCCGGTAAGGGAGTGCCCGGTATCAATCCCCACCTGACGGGCAATAGCTTTCACTACGGTATCATTGTCTCCCGACAATATTTTGACCGCTACTCCATGCATATATAATTGTTCGATGGCTTCGGCGGCAGAAGGTTTGGGAGGATCAAGAAAAGCAAGATATCCGATCAACACCATTTCTTTTTCATCTTCGATGGCAAAATTACAGTCCTTTTCGATGAAACTTTTCTGGGAAACCGCCAATACTCTCATACCTTGCCGATTCATTTCCTCACTGATCTTTTGCGCTTTTATTTTCAAGGAGTCAGTCAAAGGATGTATCTCTCCGTCGAACTCGGCATACGAACAGACATCGAGAATCTCTTCTACCGCTCCTTTGGTAATAATTTGCCGCTTCCCTTGCCTGTCTTCTATAACGACAGACATCCTTCTGCGTGTAAAATCGAAAGGAATTTCGTCGACTTTGGTATAGGCATTCTTCAAATGTTCCAGATTCAACTCTCTTACATGAGAGAGGATTGCCTTATCCATCAGGTTTCTCAAGCCGGTCTGAAAATAACTGTTGAAGTACGCGTGACGAAGAATACGTTTACTGTTGTCATCACTGCCGTCTGCATTGATATACTTCTCCAACACAATTTTATCGCAAGTCAATGTACCGGTTTTATCAGTACAAAGTATATCCATTGCTCCAAAATTCTGAATGGCATTGAGGTTCTTTACGATTGTTTTCTTTTTGGACATGGCGATTGCTCCTTTAGACAGGTTAGCCGTCACAATCATAGGTAACATTTCGGGAGTAAGACCGACCGCCACAGATACGGCAAAAATGAAGGCTTCGAACCAGTCACCTTTCGTAAAACCATTCACGAAAAACACGAATGGAACCATAACCAGCATAAAACGAATCAATAAAAAGCTGACTTTGCTGATACCTTTATCAAAGGCTGTAGTGGCACGATGTCCGACCAGACTTTTGGCTATTGTACCTAGATAGGTTTTATTTCCCGTCTCAAAAACAATTCCTTTTGCCGCACCGCTAATCACATTGGAACCCATATAGCAGATATTGTCCAACTCTATGACACTTCCTTTACGAAACTGTTGTCCCTGTACTTCCGGAAACTTTTCTATCGGTTCGGACTCACCCGTCAGTGAAGCCTGACTGATAAACAAGTCTTTTGAATCGATGATACGTATATCGGCAGGAACCATATCACCGGCTGCCAGGTACACAATATCTCCCGGAACGAGTTCTGTTATATCGATCTCTTCTTCCTGTTCTCCGGCACGTTTTGCCAGACAAGTGTTTTTTACCATCTTCATTAAAGAATCTGTAGCTTCACTTGCTCTCCATTCCTGCCAGAAACGAAGGATAGCACTGAATAATACCATGGACGAAATAATGATTACCCCTGCCCATTCTTGCTCTCCGGGTTCAGCCATCAATACATCCAGAAACAAGGATATGATGGCAAGTCCTGTCAGAACGCCTATGAAAGGATTGATAAACGTTCTGACAAACAGTATAAACGGATTCTTTTTCTGTTCATGGATGACTTCGTTTCTTCCATAAATGGATTGTCGCTCCTGTACTTCTCTCAGTGTTAATCCAAGCTTTGTAGTCTGCAAACAGGAATAAATTGACTTACCGGGTTGCGTGGCAACCAAAAATACTCTCTCTGAATTGAATGTGTACTGTGATGAACGCAGTTTTTTCTTCCATACCATACTCTCTAATTTTTTTTAAGTTACTAACTGCATTTGTTAATTCGATGCAAAAGTAAGGAAGACTTCACCGGGAAGCTGTTAGAGAATGATTAGAGTGGTATTAGAAAACTATTAGAATTTTTTAGATATGCGGAAGTTTTACCACAAAGGTAGTTCCCTCGTCCTTATGAGAAGCTACGGTAAGTTCGCCTTTGTGAAGGTGGATGATTTTCTGTGTCAAAACCATACCTATACCATTTCCGGGAGCTATATTCTTGTTTTCTCCCCGATAAAACAGTTTAAACAGGTTTTCTTTGTCTGCATCGGACATTCCTACGCCATTATCAGACAAGCGGATAATAGCCCATTGTTCCCAATAAGCTATCAGGACGGATGAAGTCCGGTTGGAAGAGTACTTGCAGTTGTTCTCTACCAGATTCACAAAGGCAGTAGTCAACAGATAGCTGTTTCCGATTACGGTCAGCACGTTATCTTCCTCGGCTTCCTGCTCAAATACTAATTCGATATGATAATCCGGATGGGCTTTTAGGACTAGTTCTCTGGCATCCAGCAACAGTTCATCCAACCGGACCTCTTCCATTGTAATCTGTTCCGACTGATAGTCGGCTTTTGCAAGATTCAGCAATCCGTCGATCAGGTTTATGATCCGTCGGGAATCTTGCAGTGCATTGCTGATGGCTACCTGATATTGTCCGGAGGTTCGTTCTTTCAACAGGGCCAGATCCAGTTCGGCTGTAAGGGCTGCCATAGGTGTACGTAGTTCGTGAGATACATTGCTGACAAACATCTTTTGCGAGTTGAAGGACTTCTCCAGACGTTCCAGCAGTGCATTGAATGTAATACTCAGTTCTCCCAGTTCGTCCTGTTCATTTTTCACTGGCAGTCTTTTGTCGATATGTGAGGCGGTGATTTTCTCCGCTTCTCTCACGATATTGCGTATAGGCTTTAAGGTGCTTCGGGAGAGGATATATCCGACAACCGCCAACACGGTCAATCCTCCGATAAATAACAGAATGAGCATATTTCTCAGTGCATCCCGGTTAGCGTATCCATAGCCATCATAGGCAGCGGCAGTGACAATGTAGTCTTGCCCTTCAAACGGATACACAAGTCCTATTGCCTGATATTCGTCTACATAGAAACTGATATTCTTTCGTTTCAGAATACGTTTTACCATCTCGGGTGTTTCCTTGACTATGTCGTTTTGAAGGGCATCATGATACAGTATTTTAAAATCTGTGGTATAGACGGCTACCTCTACTTCATTAATAAACTTCTGATTGTTCAGGTAAATAGACTGCATCGTTTTTGCATCTACTTGATTATTAAGAAATAAGTGAGCTTTGGTTATAGCTTCACTTTGCAGGTTACGAAAGAAGGCATTGCTGCGCGAATGCTCGCTTACGTAATAGACAGCTACAACAAATGCGAAGAATACCGCAGCTGTAATGCCCGCATATTGCAGAGTCAGCGTTGTCCGGATTTTCATAATTTGTCAGTCAGTATGAAACCCATCCCTGCTTTGGTATGAATAAGTTTCGGTTCAAAGTTACGGTCTATCTTTTTGCGAAGGTAGTTGATATATACATCAATGAAGTTGGTTCCCGTATCAAAATGCGTGTTCCAGACTTTCTCCGCTATCTCTACCCGGCTCAATACTCTTTCGGCATTTTCGACCATATATAGCAGCAGGTTATATTCTTTCGGAGAAAGTTTAATGGGAACGTTATTTCGTTCTACGTCTTTCCGCTGAAGATCAATGCGCAGATCCGCATAAACAAGTTCCTGCGGTAACTCCGGTACATTTCCTGAGACACGTTTTAATAGAACTTTGATTCTGGCATTCAGCTCTCTGAAATCAAAGGGCTTCACCATATAGTCGTCTGCACCGGCATCGAAACCGTCCAGCTTATCGTTCGTTGATCCTAATGCCGTCAACATTAATATAGGAATACGGGGATTGGACTTACGGATTTCTTTCGTCAGCTCGAATCCGTCCATCTTAGGCAGAACAATATCAGATATAACCAGATCGAACGTATGTGCCTGAAAAAGCCGCAGCCCCATTAATCCGTCATAAGCTACCATGGTCTGATAACCATTTTCTTCCAGCCCGTTCATCAGCAAACTTGCCACCCTGGGTTCGTCTTCTATAATTAGTATTGTGTACATAGGAAAGAACTCGTTAATCTGAATCTATAAAACGAAACAAAAATAATGATTATTCCTCACTTATGACTCTTTTAAACCATTTTATATTTGCTATATTTACATTAAAAAAAGGTACCCAACGCAATGTGAGTACCTTTTTATTTCATTTATTTATTCCATAAACCGGAAAATGATTCGTCCGCTCTGCGGACCATTCACCCATTTAGGCTGCGATGACGGGCCACATAGATCTGTAGAATTTACTTTATTACGTACAGGAGGAATCACATTCAAGACAGAAATTCCACTTTCAGGAAGCGTATAAAGTAAACGGTCACGACCGTCACGCGGCTGATATACTCCGATATAAGCATCCGGAGTTTCATTGGTCAGGCTGATAGTACCCTCTTTCGTGCGGATGTTCATCCAGGAAACACTGCCAAAATATCCTTTGAATTCGGGATATGTGAAAGTTTCACCCGGAATAGGATCGTTATAGTCGTTTTCCCAGACATCATATTGCGTGCCATGAATACGGTTCTGCCATACACGATAGGGCCCCGCTCCCAGCCAGCGTTTACTGATCACCTGATCTTCGGGATAGTCGAAGCAGATTCCCATTAAATCTACCACGCCGGAAAAATTGTAGGTATAATCCAGCACCGCTTCTCCATTTGGATTGATTGTCCATTGCACTTTATCCAGATTACCCAGTTTATAATTGGCAGTAACAATCAGATTGCCTCCGTCTTCTTTTACATCCAGTTTTGTGAATACAGCAGCATCAGGGAATTCGCTGTAGGTACGATCCTTTTCTTTCGCTTTTTCGTCATCGTGATTATAAAACTGATCCAATGAGCGGTCGGCACGACGGGCACCGATGAAGCGAGGTCCGTTGGCAAAGCTGATCTTGCGATTGTTTACGGATACACCTTTCAGCTGACCGTCTTTCTTTGAGAAAATGAAAGTATGGTTCTTCGCTTTTACGGTAAGTTCATTTTCTGTTTCTGTAGAGGTTACCTTATTAGATAAGGGAGAGAGCACTTCATTAGCCTGATTCAGTTTGTTCACAGGGAAAGTCCAGCGCCAAAGTTCATGACCGTATCGGTCGATGGCTGTGAGGAAAAGGGCATCGGCATCCGGAAGGATCGTTGTTTTAATATCCAGCACACCTGCCGAATGGGCTGCAACATCACTTCCTTGTACTCCCCTTGTTTCAGAACTTGAGCAGTTGTATTAGAAGCATCTGTTGCGGTAGGGAACTTCACCTGTTTCCAAAGGAAACGGCAAGTGTTCAGATTCAGAAAATCATAACGGTTTTCTACAGAGAACTTACCGTCAAACTGCTTGTCGACAGAAGTATTCATGATTTGTACCGGACTCCATAACTGCTTGATTGTGTAGAAACTGCCTTCCTTTTCATGATGTGGTCCTACAATACCGTCAGCGCCGAAATTTCCTTGATTATCAATGAATCCGTCCATATCGACACGCTTCACTCCTTCGTCCGCCAGTACCCAAAGGAAACCACCGATACAGCGGGGGTGTTTACGCATCATTTCCCAATAGTCGTATAATCCGGCACCATGACCGCCATCATACAAACCGTGGAGAAATTCTGTCGGCATAAAGATTTCCGGCAAGCGCATATAGTTCTGACTTTCTCCGTAAGAACGGTAATGCATAGTTTCAAAACCAGAGAAATTGCCTTGCGGATGAATCACCGGACGTTTCTGCGGATCGTACTTGTGAAATTCTCCATCGAGTTCGGTATTCCATCCTTTTTCATTACCATTACTCCACCAGATAATAGACGGGTGGTTAACGTCACGCTCTATCATTCCTTCGATCAGACGTACTCCGGTCGGAGTATCGTATTTACCATGCCAGCCTCCTAATTCATCCATCACATAAAGTCCCAAAGAATCACAAGCTTCCAGAAACTCCGGATCAGCCGGATAGTGACTCAGACGGACGGAGTTCATATTCATGTCTTTCATCAGAAGAACATCTTCGATATTTTTCGCTTTACTTAATGTACGGCCACTTTCCGGACGGAAGCTATGGCGATTGACACCACGTACCATAATGCGTACACCGTTTACGTATAATCCGTCACTTTCGCGTACTTCGATGGTACGAAAACCGAATGTTTCTGTCTCGTTGTGCAGCACTTTTCCGTCTTTGTCCAGCAAAGAAAACTGAGCTTTATAAAGATTCGGCGTTTCGGCTGTCCACAGAGCCGGATCAGAGACCTTGAGCTGTAAAGAAGTCCAGTCTCCTCCCGCTTTTACAGGGACGGTCGTTTCAGTTAGTTTTTTGCCTTTATTGTCCAAAATCTGTGCCCGGATACTCATTCCGTCATTAGACAGATTGGTATAGCAATTGGCACGGAAGGAACCATCCATTTGCGCATCAATGGCGATATGACGTAAATTAATCGCAGGTTTTACTTCCAGAAATACCGGACGGAAAATACCTCCGAAGTTCCAATAATCGGCACGTCGCTCGGCAAGATTCACACTGGCATTTTCGCTTTCCTTTGAAACGGTTACTTCCAGCAGATTCTTTTTTCCATACTTAAGGAAATCTGTGACATTGTATGAAAAACGATAGAAAGCTCCCTGATGTTTCGAGCCGACTTTACGCCCGTTTACTTTAACTTCGGTATCTGTCATCGAAGCTTCGAATACCAGATTTACCTGCTGCCCGCGGAACTTCTCGGGGACCTCAAACTCGTACTTATACATTCCTTTTTCATCAGCGATGCCTTCGGGGAATGCTTTGCCATAAAAGGTGATTCCATACTGATAAGTGCCAAAGCCCTGCAACTCCCAGCATGACGGTACACCGATCTTCGTCCATTTGCCGGAATTGCGTCCGTCAGTACAGAAGAAGTCCCATTCTACCATATCATCACATCCGTGACCGGAAAGGTATTGCCGTTCCGTTTGCGGAAGGGTTTGAGCAGCCAGAGTAGTTGCCAACGCCAAGGTTGATAATAAAGTGGTTACTTTTCTCATTGTTACTTTTATTATTGTGTTAGTTACTATTTATTTGTATCAATTCTTATTTTACTGCTTGCTGATGCGTATATGCAGCGTATGTTCTTTTTTCTCAATAGCATACTTCTTCAGTACGCCCGGTCCGCAGCTGCTATTCCCTAATCCGAGCACGGCTGCGTCCATACTGAGAATAATTTCGGGACGTGGCTTCAGATTGCAGTCATGAGTTTCTTTATATAAATCCTGTGCAGTATAATGCAAAGCAGAGGCAGAAAATACATCCTCTACCGCATCTACACGGATACCTTTATTCCGTTTGTCTGTCAGCGTAAAAAATTGTACTTCTTCCTTATTTCCACTATCCTGCGGACGAGGATAATGTACATACTGTTCTGCTACCGTTCCCTTCCAGAGTCCTATTGCAGCAGATGTCTTGCGATCGGGATAATTATCCTGCGGTCCTCTGCCATACCATGTAAAGGTATTATAGGCAGGAGCCAGACAGAATGCAAGCCCCAAACGAGGCAATTCCGGAAGTACTCCTTGCGGTAAGAAAGTTGTTTTCAGATCAATGACTCCATCGGAAGAAATGGTATAGACGGATGTCGTTGTCACTTTGCCTTCTTTATATAAATTAGTTGTCCGGATACGTACTATGACTGCCCCATCTGCACGTACTTCATGATCAAAAGACTCCAGACTAATCAGAGGATGGTCCATGGCATGCAGTTTCCAGTCTTTTGCCAGCCAGTTTCCGAAACTCTTGTCATTATCTGTCGGTGCACGGAATGCTTGTGTGACGGGCTGAACCGGAAAATCATCCGGATAAGCCAATATTTCCTTGCTATTGTACGTAAGGGAAGTCATACTTCCGGTTCCTTTCTTTTCCCACTGAACTGAAAAGCCGCGTCCGCTAACCGATAAAGATTTATCATCCTCTTTTACTTGCAGCGCTCCTTTATTGATCAGATCGGCAGACAACAAATCTCCTTTCTGTAAGCAGAATTGTTCCCAAGTAACTTCATGACCGGCTTTCGCCCAAAGGGCATCAGATTTCAATACGATGCTTACTTTTAGCTGACAATCAGAAAGCGTATTCGTTGAGTTGCTGTTGTTGCCTTTTCTGTTTAAAGCCTTCTTGTCCGATAAGGAACGGAAAGCTGGTAAAGTAATTGTTTCACTCTCACCCGGAGCGACTTTCGGTAATGTGATTTCTCCCTGTTCTTTCTGTTTACCATCTATTGTCAATGTCCATAAGCAGCGATACTGAGATAAGTCTATATGATGATTCCTGTTTGTAACGATCAATTGTCCATTGTTGACGGCCAACTGAACCGGTGCATATACTTTCTTTACTTCCCAATACTTCGGAGTCGTCTCACGATCACTCATCAATAGACCATTAAAGCAGAAAGCTTTCAGATTCGGCTTATCACCGAAGTCTCCGCCATACGCCACCATAATGCGGCCATCAGGCAATTCTTTATAAATTCCCTGATCTACCCAGTCCCATATGAAACCGCCCAGCATACGGGGATTGCTATATATTTCATCCCAATATTCTTTAAAGTTGCCCAACGCATTTCCCATCGAATGGGCATATTCGCTTGTCATTACCGGACGGTCATCATTGGTACGTTCCGCTATTTCCAACAGTCGTTCCCAACGTGCATTTTCCGCACGTTCTTTGTCTTCTCCTTCTGCAATGCCCGGATTCAGATATTCTTGTTTCACACGGGTATAAAAACGGCTGATCACATCGACCGTCTTCGGATCAGGATTGCCATCTACTCCCTGCGCACCTTCATAATGAACGGGGCGTGTAGGATCAAAATCGTGTAACCATGCAGAAATGGCTGCAAAGTTCGGTCCATAGCCGCTTTCATTCCCCATGCTCCACATCACGATACTTGGATAGTTCTTATCACGTTCTGCCATGCGGACTGCACGGTCCATGAATGCAGCATACCAATCGGGAGTACTTGCCAGTGTCCCACGCAGACCATGCTCTTCGATATCCGCTTCATCCATCACATAAAGCCCTAAACTATCACAGAGTTCATACCAACGGCTCACATTGGGATAATGGCTGGTACGAACGGCATTGATATTTGCCTGTTTCATCAGCAGTATATCCTGAAGCATTCTTTCTTCACTCATTACGCGTGCCGTCCGTGGATCGTGTTCATGACGATTCACACCTCTGAAGCGAACCGGATTACCGTTAATCAGTAATTGTCCTTTATTGATTTCTACAGTACGGAAACCGACCGACTGCTCCGCCTGTTCTATCACTTTTCCTTCCGCATTCTGCAAAGTAAGGTGTAATTTATAAAGATAGGGTGTCTCCGCTGTCCATCTTTCCGGTGATTTTATCATGGCTGACAGACGTCCTGTCTTACGTGGTCCACGCTGCGGATACCACTCATTCATCCGGCTTGCTTTATGCTCCAGATCCAGTATTTCTTCCACCTCTCCCTGTAACTTTATTATCTCCTTTCCACTTGCGTCTTTCAACACAGCTTGCAGGGTATATCCTTTTCCGGTCATACCTCTGTATACACTAAATTGCGGATCGATCTGCAAAATAAAGTCCTTATAATTGCCGGCAGATGCAGGAAGAGTACGTATTGTATAATCACGCATACGAACATCAGGTGTATGTATCAGATGAATACTACGATGAATGCCGCCAAAACGCCAGAAGTCCTGATCTTCGAGATAAGACCCGTCACTATAACGGTACACTTCCAATGCTATCTGATTCTCACCAGTCTTCAGATAGTCGGTGATGTTAAATTCACTTGGCTCCATACTACCTTGGCTATACCCTACCCGTTCGCCATTTATCCAGACATAGAAAGCACTCATCACTCCTTCAAAGCGCAAAAAAGTCTGTCCGTCCGCTTCCCATCCCACAGGCAAAACGAATGTGCGCCGATACTGCCCGACCGGGTTTCGTTCTTTATAGGTCGTATAGTCAGCTTTCGGCTCTCCCATTACTCGCGGAGGATCTATCTTAAACGGATAACCTGCAGATACATAAATAGGCGTGCCATATCCATTGACTTCCCAATTGGCAGGAACAGGAAAGTCCTTCCAGTCTTTATCATTAAAATCAGTCTGATAGAAATCTATGATTCTTTCGCCCGGAACAGGAGTCCATCGGAACTTCCATGTTCCGTCCAAAGACATCGAACAGTCTCCTTTCTGTACGGAGAAAGGAGTAAAAGCAGCCCGTGCCGGTTCACGATTAATCTGGAGAACATGATGATTCTCCCAGTCATGCATTGTTTGTGCCTGCATCGGGCAAGCGACCAATGCGCCAAGCAGTAATGTATATATTTTCATTCGTTCTTTTTTCTTCATACCAAGAAGACGGACGAAGGGGCATTTTGTACCCCTTTCTTTTACATTAATATTAAAGAATAATAAAAGGAGAAACACTCTATGAAGGGTTGTCTCGCTTCACACGCACAGTATAAGCATACGATTGAAGATCCGGAACTAAAACTGTAATTAAAATAAGAATATCAATTATTAAAATGCAAACATCGTTTTAACGATTAAGGTCTTGCGAATTAAAATACTCCTTCAGACAGGAGTAAAAACAGAAATGAATATCGTATTATCTTCCGGGAAATGGTTTTCTTTGTTATGTATTCATATCATTTATCTCATATTCTGCATTAAAAAATAAAAAGAAATGGAAGAGAATAAACAAACACTTTACAATGATGAGTTGCTAGATATCTTACCTGACGGAGTTATTATATTTAATATTAGTGGAGAAGTAATACAGCTTAACCGGCAGGCTCTGACCGAACTTCATGTGCATTCATCAGTCAATGCAATGATGCCTCTTCCAACCAATCTGAAAAAGATCTTATTCTTTTTTCGTAATATCACTGTAGAACTGACACAGGAGTATATTCTGAACACAGCCTTACAAAGAACCAGGATATATCCGTGGTATTATGATATAAATCGAAGTGAGTTTACCCTCGACAACCGTTATTTCGAACATTTAGGTATTTCGGCCGGAGAAAACAACACTCTGACTATGGAAGAATACGTAAATATGATTCATCCTGACGACCGGCAAGCTATGGCCGACGCCTTTATTGTGCAACTTAGCGGCATGGAAACGTTCGATAAATCTGTCCCCTTCCGCTTGCATCGTGGAGACGGAACTTGGGAATGGTTTGAAGGCCAGTCTACTTATATTGCCAATATCTCAGGGCATCCCTATCGGTTGGTCGGTATCTGCATGAGTATTCAAGAATATAAAGACATAGAGAATACCTTAATCGAAGCACGTAAGAAAGCTGAAGAAAGTGACCGTCTCAAAATGGCTTTTCTGGCAAATATGAGCCACGAGATTCGCACACCACTAAATGCAATAGTCGGCTTCTCTGATGTAATCGGTTCCACTTATGATGAATTAAGCGAGGAAGAACGTGCCGATTTTGTGAGATTAATCAGTATCAACAGCGAACATTTAGTAAGACTGATTGATGATGTACTTGATTTATCCAAGATTGAATCAAATACCATTAAATTTACTTTTACTGACTGTTCTCTCCAATCTCTCATGATGGATATAGAGAAAGAACAAGCTATGAAACCTATATCTGAAATAGAGATCAGAGCATCATTTCCCAATGAAGATGTCTATATTAACACAGATGCTACACGTCTGAAACAAGTCGTATGTAACTTTATTAACAATGCCCGTAAATTTACCGAAAAAGGGTATATTCATTTTGGTTATGCAGTTGACCCAGTCAATGCAGACTTTGTGAATATCTTTGTGGAAGATACCGGTTCGGGGATTCCTCAAGAATGCCAAAAAGAAATATTCGACCGCTTTTATAAAGTAGATACTTTTAAACAAGGAACTGGCCTGGGACTTTCTATCTGCAAAACGATTGTGGAACATTTGCAAGGAGACATCTCTGTAGAGTCTGAAATGGGAAAAGGCAGCCGGTTTATCGTTACTCTTCCATTTGAAAGGCAGACAGAAGATTAATGTCCTCTGTATTCCTGCGGAGTGACACCGGTATGCTGCTTAAAAAATTTATTGAAGAAAGAGATATTGTAGAATCCCAAAGACAAAGCGATATTCTTCACCGGTTCATTACTTGACTTTAAACGAGACTTAGCATCCATCAGAATGACGGAAGCAATGACTTCCAGCGGGGGATTCCCCGCTGCCTTTTTAATTGTTGAACAAAAATGAGGCAGACTAAGTCCCAAATGATCAGCATAAAAGGAGGCACCATGATGAACTGTATAATTCTTCATGACCAGTTGCAGGAACTCCTGGTATATCTCATATTTTCTTGATTGAGTAGATAAATACCGATTGCTCTGTAGCTTATAAATCTCTGTTGCTCCCTGAATAAACATAGTGAGTACAGCCTTTACGATCTCTTTATTGGCCAATGTCTTGGCAGAAGCATACGCAAGAATCAATGACTCATAAAACATCTTATAGCTACAGGCTTGCAATGGAGACAAATTGATAACCGGATTTTCTACTATTATCGGAAGCAGATGCTGGGTGGACTTCATCAGATTTATATTTTCTATGAACTGAGATGAAAAGCCTGCATAATAAATATGAATATCAGATGAAAACTCATGAATTTCCATGAAATAATTAGGTGGCAGAGTGATTAAATCATTTTCGACAATATTATATCGTTCTCCATTAATTGTTGCCTGTATTGCCCCTTTCACACAAAGTATGAAGAATCCTGCCTCTATTTTACAATGAAAATTCTTATACCCATTCAGTAAATTTATCCCAAATCCTTCTCCCACTATATAATCAACTGTTAAATCGTACCTCGGTATATCGCTTTCCATCGTTATTTTGTTTTTTATTTCAAATATAGAGATTATTTAAAATCTACGCTCGAAATAATTAAAATCCTACTATCGAATCATAAAAAAATAACATATATATTCTATTTATAGGAAAAAGGTTTCAAAATAAGAAACGGGATGCAGAAAGCTATACAAGCTTCTTTGCGTCCCGCTTTTTTACTACTATTGCAAAAGTTCAGTCTGCTAACAGAATTATTGAATATCCAAGGCATCAAAAGCCAGACCTTCCATATTTTCTGCTGAGAGTAATACTTTATAATGTCCGGCGTTGATAAAAGTTCCGGTGGTGGTACTCATCATTTTCCATTTGTCCGGTGTCTCCGGGAAGGTCAGAATGTCTTCTTTGAGCACTACTCCCTTTGAATCGATGAACTTCATTAAAACAGACATTGGTTTTCCAGTAGTATTCATATATTTAAAGCGAAGGGCATAAACCTGTGCCAGTCCGGTAGAGACATTCCATTCAATACTGTTACCTTTTCCTTTCTCAAAGAATACTCCCGTTTGCTTACGATGTTCTTTTTTACGGAATTTGCCTTTCAGGGTTGCCGCTTCAGCTTCATACGCTACACTGATACGGGCATTCTTGTCTTCGGGAAGCAACTCTTTCGGAGTTTTTTCCATGACTTCTTTGCCGGCCTTCTCCCAATTCCAGTCGGATGCGGGGAATAAAGTCGGTTGCAGATTTGCTTCAACAGAAGCAATGGCAATACCTGAAATCAGAGCCTGTCCTGCTTTCACTTCCGGGAAATGAATCTTCAATACTCCACCTTTTACTGTAGCGTAAACCACCTTCTTACATACTCCGTCGTGACCACTCTCTGCCCAAATATCAAGATCATCCAATACTACCGAGTCATTCACTGCCACATCGAAGATGCGCAACCCCTCGCAGTCGGTGGAAGCACTGCCTCCCGTCCCATGCCAAGGCTCTGTGAAATAGAGTTCAATCCGATATGTTCCGTCAGCTACCGGGAAATTGTACTCCAATTGATGACGTCCAAAACGGAAATGCTGGAACAACTTCCAGTCACGGCTTCCCCGAATCGGATCATTCGTCGTACGCTGACTGGTAAGGTATGGATTCAATTCTTTAAAGTTCGCTGCCCATGAACGGGAATAATGGGTATTATCCTGCATCCATAACTGACCGAAACTATCTGTATAGTCGTCTCCTCCACAGTTAATACGGTACAAGTAATTATATCCGTCTTTCCCTTTCAATACAGGTTTCGTATTCTGATATAGTACGTCAAAGTGGGGAGCTTGCTCCAGTCCGTTGAGTACAATTATGTCCTCGGCGACCGGTTTCCCTTTATAATATCCTACAGCACGAAGTACATTATAACGAATATCCCGATTCTCCCACATGAAGTGGGTGCCTGTTCCATTATTCTTTTTGCGTCCCAGATAAGCCACTTTGTCATTGACCATGTCGTTATAAAGCAATACGGAATCACAATTGCTGTAAGCCTCGATAGTAGCCCGACGACGTCCTTTCTCGAAACGATCCGTCCAGGTATGTGATACCAGATATACCATCGGGTCCTTTGCCGCCGGCACATAGTTGGCACGATACATATAATATACATCCAGTGGTTCTTCCCACGGAGTCACCAGTCCTTTATAGTTGAACGGACCTACTTTATCTATTTTCCGGAATG
>ENA-ORNW01001519-ORNW01001519.1-human-gut-metagenome-genome-assembly--contig:-NODE-1519-length-17603-cov-4.064794_pt1 | contig 17603 bp, 15 predicted proteins | sample MGYA00242121_ERZ509034 | MGnify/ENA primary metagenome ERZ509034 (study PRJEB26280, sample SAMEA2338689) | human gut metagenome | biome: human gut; feature: human-associated habitat; material: faeces... | reverse complement strand
TTACAGTTTCAGATCATACTATTACTGTTACGAAAGCTGCTTTACCAACAATACCTTCACTTTCAGGTGGTGCTGCAGCAACTTCTGGACAATATGTAAGCGGTGTTACAGTTTCAGATCATACTATTACTGTTACGAAAGCTGCTTTACCAACAATACCAACATCTTTGAAATGTCCTCATGCTTTGACAATTCAACAAAATGGAACAACTCTTGGTACTTATGATGGTTCTGCAGCAAAAACAGTAAATATTACAGCAACTTCTGTAGAACTTACAAAAGCTTCTGTAATGGCAGCTCTTAATACAGCTGGCACAAATACTTTCACTCAATATTGTGATTTTACAGCTGGAGCTGGTAATTCTGGTTCAGATATGAGATTCAAAAAGAATATTAAACATATTGGAAATATTCTTGATGATTTAATGAATATTAAAATTTTCAGTTATATCTGGAATAAAAGAAATGAGAAAAAATATGATACTATTGGTGTTAGTGCTGAACAATTAAAAGAAAATAAACTTTTTGAAAAATTGGTTCATGAAAGACCAGATAAAGATAAAACACAATTTGTTGATTATGATAGAATTGGTGTTCTTGCTTTAAAAGGTCTTCAAGAATTAAATAATCAAATTACAGAAGAATTAAAAACAGTTAAAAAAGAAAACAAGAAACTTACGGAACGAGTTGATAAACTTGAAAAAATTTTGAGACTTGTTGGTGATAGAATTGGAGTTGAAATAGATTTATAATTTTCTTGATTTATGTAATATTTATGTGTTGAATAATTAAAAAAATTATTCAACACATATTTTAATAAATATATTTGATGATATTTAATTTGTTAAAACTGAAATTCAAAAATATATGGCATTTGCAAATGTAACAATTCATGGAACTGTTGATCAAGATAATACTTTTACTCATAATGACCCAAATGATTTATATGCAGTTGAATTAGATAATATTACAAATGTTGATCAATGTCCTGCAGTTTAATTAAAGAAAATTATTTACAAAGTATTTTACAAAATGATAATCAAAGTGTTTATGTAGATCCAGATTGTTTTGTTATTGTAACTTTAAGTGATAATAGTACATTACAAATAAAGGGAAGTGCTTTAAGATCAAAATTTACAACAGTAAATTCAGCTTTTGTTATTGATATTCCTATAAATATAAATCCACAACAAATACAAAATTGTTATATTCCTTGGATGTCTTTGTTTATTTCTGAGACAACCCCATATTTAACATTTATTCCATTGCGTCCCACAGCAGCTGCATTAAGTCCTATAAAATATGAATTTATAAATTTTAATTTAATTAATTCCAATACAAATTTTCGTACTCCTCAAAGAAATTTTACAATTATTATTGGAGAATCAAGTGATCCTGATCCTGACCCACCAATATATGATACAGATGATTTTTTAACAACCACTCAAATAAACGAAGTGTTGGGTGCTGGGGAACTGGTACAGAATTCAAGAAAAAATCTGAATTGATTGAACTTGGTGCTGATGAAACATTAATGACATCATTTGGTATTAATGATTTTATACCAGGAAAATATATTAAACAAGGAACTTATGATACTGTATATGATACGATTTATGCTCTCAGATCTGGTGTTATAAATTTCTCGTTATTTGATGGGAATAATGGCACAGAAGATCCTGCAATTGGTTATACATTTGATGGTGAAAACACTATCAATGCACAATTTGATGCAGGATTTGAAAATAGTGGACTTAAACGAAAAGCATGGAAAGCTGGTAACGGTAATTATATACGATTAAATTCACGTGCAACAATAAATGTTAAAGACCAATTGACTATATCTATAGTATTCAAACAAACAGTAGCAAATACTACTTATACTGGATTGTTTGGTGGTGTAATTTATGGTAACGGACATTGGGGACTTGGATATGCATGTGGATGGGCACCAAATATAGAAAATAATAAAATAGCATTTGAAGTTTACACAGGAACAGGACAGAATGATGGAGCGGCTACAACTTGTTTCTCGAGCGTGGCACCTGAACTTAATAAATGGTATCATTTAGTTTGTCAAATGCGAATAATAAGTGGTAGACTTTATTCGAATATTTGGTTAAATGATGTACTTACTGAAGCACCTTATAATTCGGGACATAACAGTGTTGTTGGATATCAATCACTTGTTGATCAAACACAAACAGATAAAATATGTTTGGGACGTGTAGAACAATCAGGATGGAGACTTTTCAAGGGTATGATACAAGATTTTGTATTATGGAATAAAACTCTTTCAAATATAGAAGTTCAAAAAATTATTGATTATTATAAAGGTCAGGGAATGTTTTAATAAAGTAAATAATTATTTCTTTAAATAATAAATAATATAATCAAATTATAATTGATATAGAAAATTAAAAAATATAAATATCATGCAAGATATGGAATCTCGGAAACAACAATTTTTAGGTTTTGTGATTATCTTATTAATTGTTGGATTTTTGAATTATTTTAGACGAATTTCGAGTGGTTATAATCTTACTCGAAATGGTAAGATTTTATATCTTTCAACAATGATAACTTTTACGGTTGGCACCATGTTTGTTTTATATTATTCTGAAGCCAATAATATAATATCTTTTTTAATTGGATTATTGATAACTAATTTATCAGAACATATAGCTAAATTATTTATTTTAATTGGTAATAATTTTATTCCTATTGTTGTAAAAATAATTAAAAAAGTATTCAAAGTTGATTTGACTGATGAATTATACGATAATGATAAATAATGAAAAATCATAATATAATAAAATTGATAAGATGAATATTATTGGGCATATTTTTGGTAACTTTACATTTAAGTACGTTCCAACACATGAAATGTTCTTATTGTTTAGTGTTATAATACCAGCAATCTTTTTACTTTATACTCTTGGACATACAATATTTGTTATTGGTGAGTTCAAAGAAAAAAATAAAAACATACCAAAATTGCTTATACTTACAATGACTAAAGTTTTTTTGATAGGAATAATATTCTATAATATAATGAATATAATTCTTCAAAATAATTTTAACCAAAATACAAATTTCCTAATAAATTCTATTCTATTTTGTTATGGATTATTTATTATTATTGAAACTTTGGTTGTTAATTTACAATTAAATAAAACAACAAATTTTGATGAAAAACAAAAAATTAATGATGAAACATTAAAAATAAAATTCAGAGATATAAATAAGAAAAATATTATATTATTTGGATTTGGAGCTATATTAAAAATAACAATATTGATTTTATCGATTATTGGATTATTTAATTCAATTGATGTATTTTCAACTCTTCTTACAATATGTTTTATATTCTATGTTTACATGAAAATTGAATTTTTAAAATATATAAAATCAACAAACAAATAAATATTATATAATTAAAAAAAATAAAATATTATGGTAGATTCTTTATTAACAACAACTTGTACACACACTGGAATGTTTGATTGGGGAACATTACCATTATATTTTTTTGGATTTTGTACATTCTTAATTACAATACTTGATGATTGGGTTAACCCAAAAAAATGTTTCAAATCATTTTTATGGTATGTTCAAGATTTTCTTTATACATTAATTTCAATTGCTCTTGGTATATCTGTATGTTATGCTTTAGAATGGAATCAATCAGTTTCTTGGATTATATCTATTTTTATGGGATTATGTGGTTCAACAATTATTAGAAAGATACGAGGACAAAAAGATGAAATCTGTGATAAATTGATTGATTCTTTAACGGACAAAGTTCAAGATAAAATTAACAAAAACAAATCTGAAAAACAATGAATTTAAGTTATCAACATAAATATTTATTTTTTGTTTTAATTCCATTATTATTTGTATCAACTTTATTTACAATATTTGGATTTAAAATTTGGGGATTATTGTTTTTATTATTATTTGTTGATGGATTTATTGGATATTGTAGATATAAAGCTGGTATCAAATTAAATTCAACATCAATAAAAATAGTTAAAAATAATTTCATACCATTTAAGGGATATGCTCATATGATGTTCTTTGGATTTATTTTTACAAGAAAAGATTATATATCTCAACATTCAATTGAACATGAATTAATACACAAAGGACAAGCATTAGAAACTGGTTGGTTTTTATTTTACTTTATATATTTGTTGGAAGGATTATATTGGACAATTAAATTACTTGGTGAACTTATTTTGTTCAAACATAATACCAAACAAAAACTTAAAGTTGTTCTGAAAGAATGTTATTCCCATATTTGTTTTGACCAAGAAGCTCACATAGGTGATGATATTTCAGATTATAAAAATAAAAGAATTAATTATTGTTGGATAGATTTTCTATTTAATAATGACGATGATTCTCAAATTTGTTGGAATAAAATTTACAAAAATAATATATTTAATATTGCTTAAATTATGGACATAAAAGTATTTACAATTAAGGAAATTTTTTCAAATTCAAATAAATTAATTGAATTTCATAAAAATTTAGAAGATGCTGGTTATAATTATGGTTGGAATAAATATGACTGGTTTGATGAACTTTGTGCAGATTTAGATGGTTGTTATTGGGAAGATTTTGTTGAGGATTTCTTTAAATATTTGGATAAACTCATAAGTTTTGGTATTGTAAGTTACAGTAAAAAATCTAATGGAGGTATATCTGAAAAAGAAGATAAAATAATTAATGGGATTTACGAACATTATGATGAAATTGTTGAACATTTTAAGAACAACAAAGAATACAAAAGAGAATTTGATATGGGGTGTGGTCCTTTATAAAAATTGAATAACATAAAAGAAGAATTTTAAATTATCCTTATTAATATGGGAAAAATGAAATATTTGGTGATTCATACAACTGATACACCATTTGATAGAGAAATTACACCTGATGATATTTATATGTGGCATCTTGGACCAAAAAATAATAGTGATGGAACATATACATATCTTGGTAGAATTATATCTAAAAAAGATTTGGAGAATGTTTACTTAATTTTACCTTCAGGTAAAAAAGTTAAAGCTCTTGATACTCCTGGAAGAGGATGGAAACAAGTTGGTTATTCCGATATGATTAATCGTAAAGGTGAATTGATAAATCTTGTTCCATATACTTTTGATGATGTTATCGATTCTTTTGAAGTTACAAATGGTGCTACAGGATATAATAGTAATTCTCGACATATTGTATTAGCTGGTGGTTGGTCAAAAGATGGTAAAGTAAAAAATGGTAAAAATTCTGATGGTTATTATATGGAACCATTAGAACTTTATACAAAAGAACAAATTAATACACTTATTCAATATTTGAAGGCACAACGAGAAATTGTACCATCAGTTGAAATTGTTGGTCATAATAATTTAAGTCAAAAAACTTGTCCAAATTTTGATGTAAAAGAATTTTTAAGAAAACATATAATCTAAATAAAATGGATAAAAATAATTTAATCAATTTTTTGAATTTCTTGAATTTATGTTCAAGAAAAACAAAAGCACTTCATTGGGCAGCACCTAATCGTGATGAACATAATGATGCAGATGGTCCAGCAATTCGTGAAAAGATTCAAGATTTGCAAGATACTTTAGCTGAACAATGGCAAGGTATTAATTATCAATTTTCTATAGATGATTTTGATGCTCCTCAAAATCCTGAAGAAATTGAAGTAAATACTATTGGTGAACTTTGCGAATTAATGGCAAATAGAACTTCTGAATTTATTGAAGGTCTTGATGGAGCTCGCGAAAGTTTCATGAAACAAGAATGTATAAATTTTATCGGACAATGTAACAGATATATATATTTAGGATATATGAATTTCTAAACCTAAATAGATATATTAAAAATTACAAAAGGTTTCTGGATTCAATATTCAGAAACCTTTTTAAATATAATTCAATATGATAACAACAAATTACAAAGAAAATAATTTGGAACTTTGTGCTAAAGATATGGAATATATTTCATCATTAGAAAATAGATTAACTTTATTTGGACAATTACCATATTCTGTTCCAAAAAAAATGATGATTGAATGTATCAAAATGGCTGGAAGATTCTTTTTTGATTATTACAATAAAGGTCAGTATACAACTTATTTTTCTTTGAAGAAAAAAGATATTGAAGATTTTGTAAGGGAAAATGAAAAAGAAACTGGTCCATTAAAAGTTGGTGCAAGAATTAAAATTCATCCAAGAGTAAGAGCAATATCAAATATGTATATTCTCAATGATAATAAAGGTTCAGCAACATCTCAAGAACTTGTAAATAATATTTTATTTCTTCAACATACTGCTGGTTATCAAAATGATATTCTTGGTATCAATGCAAATATGTATATTCTTGAAGCAGCTGCAAAAATGCAGGAAGAAGCTGTAACTCAAGCTGTATTTGGAAAACATTATCCATATCATTTTAATCCATTATCTCATGATTTGATTTTATTTGATAAAATAACTAATCTTGTTTTCGAAGCAAAAGTAGATATACATTTATCAGATTTATATTCCGATTCATTATTTGATAGATATTGTTATGGTATTTGTAAAAGAGAACTCAAACGTTTACTTGCTTCACATACTATTCCTCTTCCAGGTGATGTTACATTAAATCCTGATGAAATATGTAATAATTTGGAAGATATTGAAAATGTTGAACAAATAGTAAAAGCTGGTTCAGGTATTGGTGATATAATTTTATTCAGATAATTATGAAAATAGAATTTTTTCAAAATAATAAATGTTATCAAAGAGATAATTTATCAATTAAACAAATTAATAATTTTTATAAACAAGTTATTAATTCTTCAGATATAATTGATTATAATAAAATTTGGATTTATGATGATTCCAATAATCTATATGCTGTAATTAATTTGAAATTAAAATCAATGAATTTAGTTTCAAATATGAATTTTGGTGGAAAAAATTTAAATCTTGTTAGAAGAAAATTACCAAATATATATATTATAAATTTATTTGTTTATCTTGGGGTAATATTATGTATTTAGATTATAATACTTATCCTGATGGAAATTTAAAAGATATTGATTTATTTTTATCAAAATTTCCACCAAAAGAAATTCAAAATATATTAAATGAACTTCAACCAGATGATTATGATGAATTATCAGAAAAAGGAGAAGAACTTCAAGAATGGATTCAAGAAGGGATGAAATTCAAAGGAGATAATCATCAATATTTAAATAAAATTGTTGTTGATAATTTACTTGGAATTGGTTTTCGAGAATTAAAAGAAGATTTAGTTGTTTATAGAACTTGGGGAGTTTATTCAGGTTATGAAAAAGATTTAAATTATAATGGTTGGATAAGTATTTCAACTAATCCAATTCCATATTATAGTGATGAAAGTGTGGAATTTGAAAGATTTGTATTACCAAAAGGATTTTTTGTATGTAATACAAAAATTGATGATGTATTTTATGCTGATAAAAATGAATTAATTGTTAGAAATGAAGATTTAGTTCAATTATAATATGGAAGAAAAATATTATTTAGAATAGGGTAATGATAAAAACAATAAAAAATTAAATCAATAATATATGAAATCATCAGCAGAAAAACTTTTTGATAAAATCGAAATATTATATGAAAATATTTATAATCTTTTGATTGGATTTCAACAAGCCTCAATTACAAATTTTACAGATATAGAAGTACCTATAAAGAAACTTGATGGTACTGTTGAAAATATGAAAATCAATTCATTTCAACAAATTCAACAAGAACTTAACAAATTATCTGAGAATTTTAAATCACTAACAAATACTGATAATATTTCTTATATTGTTAATGGTGATGGTAGTTTATCTCAAGTAACCAAAACATCATTTATCAATACAGAATATCTCGAAAATTTTCATGTTGATGATATTTGTTTTATTGATAAAAGAAGTGTTATAAATGATTTGATATATCCTATGGTAAAAATTCCTGTTACCATAGATTCAACAATAAGAACTCCAATACGTTGTACAATATATGATGTATCAATTGGTTTTGAATCGATAAAAGATGATGCAACAATATTGGATATTCAGTATTTGATTTCAACTGGTCAAATAATTGCAAAAGAATATGTAAGAACTCTTGAACTTGAAAAAGAACAAGTAAGATATTTTGGATATTTTTCTGTACTCAATGTTAAATCAGAATCAAATAATTTTGAAGTAAAACTCGGAAACATACAATATAAATCAATAAATTCAATTGGTGAAAGTATTGATTTAAAAGTTGGGGATTTACTTTGTAACAAAGAAGGAACAGCAAAATTCCAAATTACTTATATTGATAAATTTAATAAAATAATTAAATGTACAAGAATTGCTGGTGAAGGTTCTATAAAAGTTAATGAACAAGGACTTGTATTTAATGAAGTACTTCCTTCAGAAAATAATATTGTTGGTATTCCTGTACAACCAAGTAAAAAACTTGCGGTATTTTTAAGTACAGAAAATTTAAAAGTTATTGGATTTCCAAGTAATGTTTTAAAAATTGATACAACTGATTATCGAGTACAATATGATGATAAAACATATACTCTTGATGAATATTTTTCAAAATATGTAACAAATTTTTCAGAGTATCTTTTATCAATAATTAAAGAAACATCCATTCCAATTTCATTAGGTGTTAAACCAGATAAACCTGTACTTAATACTCAGAATTTTAAGGTAAAACAAATCAATAAACATTTAACATCTTCAAAAACAAATGAAGAAATATCAAAGTTAAATGAACAGAAACAAAAGATTCTGAATGATATTAAATATAAAGAAAACTTGATAAATGTTATTCAGAATGAACTTGATACATTAAAATATTCAAGTCTTGAAGAAAAAAACGCTTCATTGAATCGTATATTTGAATTACGTTCAGAAGTTAATATTTTGAATCAAAACTTGTTAACTGTGTCACGTAATTTAGATACGAACGCAATTCAGTATGGTTTAAAAGATTTCAAACCGAAATATAAAATAATGGGATTTTGGGATATTCAAGCTCCTATATATTCTCCATTAACTAAAGCTCAGAATATCATTAAATATGAAGTACAATATCGTTATCTTTCTAGAGAGGTAGATACTGTTGATAATACTTCAATGAAAATGATTTCTAATGGTAAAGAAATTTCTGTTGTATTTTCTGCTTGGAACGAACTTCAAACAACTTCGTTAAATAAAGTTGAAGATATTAATGGTAATTATGTATGGGAAAGTTCGATATTAGATTCTGTTGATGATATTAATATTAATCAATGTTTAATAAGTATTAATGAAGGGGAATCAGTAGAAATACGTGTTCGTTCTATAAGTGAAGCTGGTTATCCTATTGCGCCACTTAAATCTGATTGGTCTGAAATTATACGTATTGATTTTCCAGATGATTTATTAGAAAATAATGTTGTTGCAACTGTTGAAAAAAATACATCAGACTTAGAAAAAGCAGAATTTAATGATATTCTTAGACAATCCGGTATTTTAGGTCATATTGCAAATACTATTAAAGAAGCTGAGAAAACATTTATGCATCCTGCTTCAGATATTGCATCTGGTTTGTATACTGAAGAACAAAAGAATATACCTCTTGATGTTGCAATCAAAAATATAATGCAAAAAATCGAATTACTTGAAAATACAGATTTGAATGATAATATTCTTATTCAAGTTGTGGATTTCAAAGGTGATTTATTTACAGTTACCAATAATACAACATTGTCTTTATCTGCAGGTAATTATTCAGATAGTATCAATTTATTGAATAAAAATACTTATGGTAGTATTATTCGAAAACAAGGATATATCAAAATCAAAAACAATAATATAGTTCCAATTGAATTAAAAACATTAATACCTGGTACTCAGTTTAATCAAGAAAATGCAGAAATATATTATCCTGTGCCCGTTAAAACTGAAGAAGGATATCAACAAAAATCAAAACAAGTTATTTATTTCCGTTCACTTGATTTAACAGGAGCAACATCAGATCCATTTAAATTAATTAGAACTAATTATAATCCAACACCAACTGTTATTGATGGTAATTTAATTGATATTTCAGCAACTGAAGAAAAGAAAAATCTTGTTTATCTTGATGGTTCAGAAGTAAAAATATGTAAACTTAAAGATAATGTTTGGGGAGATTTTATTTGTTATACAATTGAACATCCAAAATATAATGTAAGTGATAAACAATTAATGAAATCAGAACTTGAAAGATTATCTTATTTTACAAAAATTATCAAAGAACAAAGATGGCAAGCTGCAACAATTACTGATGAAGAATTAGAACAAGGTAAAATGTTTAATCTTGGATTCAAAGATGAAGATTTTTATGCTGTTGGTAAAAATTCTTGTGGTGCTTATTTTTACCCAATAATTCCAAATCAGGCCGCTATATCAGTTGTTGGAAATACAACAATTGCAACATTAATTATACCTAAAGAATCTGAAATTCTTATTCCTATTATATTCGAATTTAGAATGATGGATAGATTTGGTAATATTGATGGTGTTTTGAATAATGAAAATAATGATATAACTTATATGAAAAAAATTGGTGTTGATTTAATGTTGAATAATAATATATTTAAATTTGATATTGAAGCAACATCCAAACTTCGTTCAAAAGTTACGCCAATTGAATCATTAAGTGTTAATTCAGTTGTTGATAAATTTACAGGTGAAAGTAAAGAAAAATTACAATAAGTATGGAACTACCAAATATAATACCAAATATATCAAACAAAATATCTACTAATTTATTTGAAGTTTTTTCTGGGGTACTTAATACTGCTCCAGTTAAAATTTCAGGTCAATATAAAATTGTAGTAGATAAAAACAATAATCTTTGGTTTGATGATTATACTGAAAGAAGAGTTCAAATTAATATTGCTGAAGATTTTTTACCACAATTATGTAATTTTTTGAAAGTCAAAACTAATGTGGTAGAAACAAAAAATTTACGTTATGGAGCTTTCCAAAGACATAAACGTAAATATTATCATGCTCCGTTATTTATTAATAATCCTGAAACATTTCCAAAATATTTTGTAATATCTCGAGTTATAAATGAACAAATAAATAAAGATAATCTTGACGTATTACAAAAATATGGTGATATATTAAGAGTTGTTGATTTTGATAAAGTTGGTATTACAAAAATATTTGAAGAAATCAATAGTTATAAGGTTTTCAATTATCCATTGTATTTTAATTATGATGAAGAGAAACTTGATTTTTATGGTTGGGATATATTTAATTGTTCACCGGGAATTTATTCTTTGAATCTTTTAAATACAATGGCTAATCAGAATTATGTTGATGTATTTAATAATAAAATTCTGAATACTTTTAAAGAACAAAATTTAATATTTCCAAGATTTCTTAATATTGAATTTGAGTTTGATTATAATTTCTTTCATTCTGAATATATGTTCAATAATTTTTTTGGATATTATTCTTATAAAAATGTTATTGAATTATCGGAATATAATGAAGAATTTTATCATATAATTTTAAAAGAATTTAATGATAGAATTGAATGGAGACAACCAATATATGGTAAAGAAATAACTTTAAATACATATACAAATTTACTTGCAACTGCTTCAATTCAAGAAATAAATGAACAACCAGCAATAGTAAGATTTAGAGTTAATCAGATAAATATTAATGATACTTTTAAATTTTTATATCCTGATGGTTCAATATATTTTGAATATGCTGTTGTCAAAGAAGATATAATCCAACAATCTTTATATAGAACACTCATAAGAATCTGTAATAATATTAATAAAAAATCTGGTAGAGATTTTGTTTGTAGAATTGATGAAAATTCTCCAAAACAAAATGTTATAACTATTGAAGCAAATATTACAGATTCTTATATCGAACAATACAAAATAGAATTTCCTAAATGGATTGATATACTTGATAGAAATAATTCTGAAGATGAAAATTATTATCAATTTAGGAAAATTTCATTAAATGATGTTTGGTTAAGAGTATCTAATACTTTAATGGATAATGCTCACCAAATAAAAATTAATAATATTATATATGAAATTGTTGATAAGTTCCAATATAATAATATTCAAATAATTAGATTGGATAAAAATCCTAATATAACTGGGTTAACAATAGTTGATATATTTGAAGATAAAATTGAAGAACTTGTTAAGTTACCAATGATTCCATTATTATCTGTAAATTCTGATTTTATAGTTTATAGACAATATGATGTTAAATCTTATTGTGAAGAATTACATCAAAGATTTGATAATCAAAATACTGGAAATGAATATGATAAAGAACATTCGAAAAAAGCAAAAGAAACTATTGACGATTTTTTAAATACGGATGTTAATGGTCCATTATTACCTTATGTTTCTGAAGATGAAAATGAAATGATTGAATCTGATAAAATTATTCGAGATGATGCTAATCAAAATAATGGTATTCTCGATATGAATTTTAGTCAATGTTTCAATTCATTTTTAGCTCCTCATATATTAAATCTTGAAAGACAATTTTATGGAAATAATGCTTGTAACAATTATACTCAATTAGATTCTGATAACTTTGCAAAATTTAATTGGTTTTTAATTAATGGTGAATGTCCTGAATATCTTAAAAATGATATTCGAGCTTTAAGATATTTCGATAAAACTAAAGGAGAGAAACCAAGAATTACATCATTATTATATCGTGTTGGTTATGATACAGCTGAAACAATATTTTTAGGTATCAAATATCATTTACCAATAATATATGAAGGTTATTCATTTGCAGTTTATATTAATGTAAATGATGAAGCTTTCAAAGAAATGAAATATATTTACGAAATTGATGATATAAATAAAACAATATATCTTTCGGTAAATCGTTATCTTGATTTTGTTGATTTGCTTCGAGGTGGTAATGCTGAAAATACTCCATTAATCGATTTAAGTTTTTTCTATAATGTTAAGAAATCATATAATGAATTTTCTGATTATTTATATGGTTTTAAAACAGGTTCATTATTACTTTGTGATTCAGAAAAAACTGTTACATTTCAAAATAAAGCAACAAAAGATTGGAAAGTATATTCAGAAACAGATAATAAATGGTATATATGTTTGAAATCATCAAATATTGCTGGTGATTTTTCATTTCTTGATTTATTTCCACAAACTGGTGATCTTGATGTTTATATATATTCTGATATTATTTATCAAGGAGAAACATATCAATATATTTCAACAACTTTAAAAATGGTTAATATTAAAGAAGTTGGAAGAGATTATGTTTGGATTGAAGATCTTAAAGTAAAATTTTGGGATACTCGATATATTTTTATTGATAAATATGGAGTTCTAAATTCTGAAGGTACTTTTGAAGAAGAAGTATTAATGGTAGAAAAAAATAATAAAATTTATGGTATTAAAAATCCAATAGATGATAATCCTGATGTTGATGTTCCTTATGGTGATTATGTAAAAGTTGTTACAATATTTAATGGACAAAATGTCCAAAAATATAAATTATTATTGCCATATGATACAATAAGTTTCAAAGAAAATTATTTTGAATTAACCAAAACATTAACAATAATTAATGGTGTTGAAAATTATGAAAAAACATATTTTGTATTTCCTGAATTTTTAAATACTGAAAGAATTAAGGAATCAAAATTATGGGATACTTTTGAAATGAATGCTTTTGATTATACAACATTTGAAGCAACAATAACATTATTCCATAGAAATCAAATTTGGTTAATGATTAAAGATTTGATGGAAATTGACCTTAAATTTAAAATACAAACAGAAAATCAAATTCGAAAATTAATCAATGAATTTTTGGTTAATTATCTTAAGGAATATTCTGATATTTATCAAATACCAATAGAAGGAAGAAAAGAAACTGATGAAATCAGATATATTAAAATGTCTGTAATACCTATGAAACAAAATCCAGTAATATGGAATATAAAAAATTTAGGTAAATTAGTTCCTGAAGTTGTTATTGCAAATCGTTATCAATCACCATATAAACCATATATGAAATTGCTTGATAATGAATTTGATTTTCAACTTGATATGTTTAAAATCAGAGATTCAATATTAACTTTATATGATGAAAATTTTGGTGGTCAAGATATTGTAGCTACTGGATTATGGTCAGAAGTACCAGGAAATATTGTATCAACATTATTTTGTAAAAATGATGATATAAATATAACGATACCATATACTTCACAATCAATAAATTATTTTGATTTATTTGTAAAAAATCTTAACATTGATGATTTGATAATTTACAACAAGAATGAAAATTATATTTCGGAAATTAATAAAAATATTGATAAATATATACTTGAAACATTTGCAAATTATCTATTGAAAAATTTTTATCAATTTTCTGAAATTGTAAATGAAGTTGGAGAAAGATTAAAATTTGATACTGATGATAAAAATCAATACATTGTTAAATTGAGAAATTTATCAGAATATAGAACAGTATTCAAAAAATTAATTTTCAAATTTAAACGAATTTAAATTCAAAAATATGTCTGAAGAAAATAGTACACCAAATCTTGAGTTTCTTGAAACATTGATAAAGATTCAATTTACGAATATAAATCAATTTGTTGAAGATATTAATAGAAACTTTGCTACGATACAAAACTCACCATTATTTAAAGGTATTCCAGGTAAAAAAGGAGATGAAGGAGATGATGGTTTAAGAGGTATCAGAGGTTCTCAATTTATATTTGTTGATTACGATAAATTTAATGAACAATTTCCAAATGAATTAACAGCTGGAAGTAAAATAACTATTGAATATATAAATTCGAAATTAACAAGTTTTGAGAATAAACAAAAATTATTAAATGCGCTTGGAGTTTCTGAATTAGTAGATAACGATGTTGTTGTTCTTACTAATTCAGTAATGTTAAGTTATGATTTACTGAATGAATATTTTGTTGAAACAGGATTAGCATTTAATGAACAATCTAATCTTATTTCGAATATTCAAGAAAAAATTGAACAATATGTTAAATATTATGTTGATAATAATCCAACAATTTTAGGTATTCAAAATATATTTGAAGCTTATACAACATATGCAAGAAGTTCATCAAGTACTAATTCACCAACAGTAAAACGACAACTTACTAAATCAAGTATTTATAGCCCATATATTGATGGATATAATTCAACTGTTGGTATTAAATTAAATGACCATAAATATTTTAGTTATTCTGATAAAGAATTTCCAATAGCTAATAATGGTACATTAGTTCTTGGTAGTATAAAAAAATATTATGAATTGTTGGAAAATACTATCAATACTTCAACAGCTCAATCTGTTTCAAGTTATTATACTCCAACACAAGATAATATACCAACAACAATATTTATTCAAGATACATTAAATAATGGTTTAATGTTTGGACCAAAATCTTGGGGTAATTTAAAGAATTTTGGTTCAATTTATAAAACTATTATTCAATCTGATATAACTGGAGTTAACAATGCTTATAAAGCTTTAGTTATTAAATCAGATCAAGGTAATGTTGAATCAGAATATTCGCAATTAATATTATCAAATATTGCATTAGAATATGCTAAACTTGTAAGATTTGGTAGTCATTTAAGTGTTGCTCAAGATTTACATCTCAAAGGTTATCATGATAATAATCATGTAAGAACAGGTGAATATACTATTTCAAAAAATGTTAATGATACAGAAATAGGTTTTATTTCAAGCGATACTAAAAGAAATGGTACAACAAAATCAATAACACGCTTTGTTTCTCAAGAATTAGAATATAATCATTTTCCTGATAATGTTTTAATTACAGATGAAAATGGTATGTTGTTGAAAGATTATTCTTTGGAAAGAACATCTATGATTACTTCTGAAGAACAATCTTTGGTACTTATTTCTAAAATTCCAAATTCTGATAAAAAAATTGTTACAAGTAATTATCTTGGATATTTAATCAGGAAAATTAATGGAATGACACAATATTGTATTGATAATTATTGGAGAAAAAATCAATTCAATACTGGTGATATTCCTAATTTAACTTTATCAGAAAATTTAACTGTAAAAGGTAATGTAAAATTTGGACAAACAGGTTCTGAATTATTTACAACTGATAATGCAACTGGAAATGTTGGAATTGGTATAAATAAAGGATTATTAACAATAAATAATTTTGATACTAAATTTTTAAATTTCAAAGGTCTTGTTTTAGTTACGGATAATTCTGGTAATTTATTAAAAACAAAAACTATTGAAACTTTATCAATGAAAGCTGAAGAACAAACAGCAAGAACATTGATAAAAACAGTTCCAACAAATGTAAATAAATTTGTAACAAGTAATTATTTGGATTGGTTTGCTACCAAAATAAATAATATTGTTACAGATATTTATGGATTAGATTTAAGTGTTGGTGATGGTGGATTATTTTGGAGAAAAGATCAATATAATACTGGAGATATTCCAGAAATTTATATAAAAGGTCTTATTAAAAATGATGGAAATATTACTAATCCAATTTTTAATGTTAATGTTACTGGAAGATCAATTACATTAGGTGATTCAAATTTAATTGATAATATTACTTTACAAACAAAAGCATTAACTCTTCCAGATTTCAAAAATATTGTTTTAGTTACAAATAATACTGGTAATATAATTAAAACAAAAGTTCTTGAAACTTTAGCAATGAATGATGATGAACTTTTATCAAGAGTTCAAATAAATACATATCCATCAGAAACAAATAATATTATTACGGGAAATTATTATTCTTGGTTAGTAAGAAAAATTAATAATATTATATATGATATTTATGGAGAAACAACTGGTGGTGGAGAAGAACAAGATGGTGCTTTTTGGAGAAAAAATCAATATAATACGGCTGAAATTCCATATTTATGGTTATCTCATGATTTAAAAGTAAATAATGATGTTAGATTTGGTTCCGCCGATAATCCAACATTTTCAACAAATAATGATACAAATGTTGTAGAAATTGGTAAATCAGGAACAGGAAGTACAAAAGTTAGGAATACTAATTTTTATTTGAATGAATATAGAAATAAAGTATTAGTAACAAATAATGAAGGTAAAGTTGTTAAAGATTATGAATTGGAACAAGCTGTTGTAAATGATAACGAAACATTAGTTCCAATAAGTACAACAGATACTGAAAAGTTAATTGATTTGATAGATTATCCAAATTCAAAACAAAAAGTTGTTACAAGTAATTATCTGAAACATATTTATCAAACATTTAATAATATCAAAAAAAGATTCAAAGATACTTTCAATAAAAAAGAAACTATCAATGAAATGTATAAACATGTTCCTGTTGGTACTATTGTAATGTGGTCTTATGCAAAAATGGGAGTATATCCTGATGGTTGGGCTCCATGTGATGGTAATCAATATACAACAATTGATGAAACAGGTAAAGAATCCAGAATCTCTACTCCAGATTTAAGAGATAAATTTATTAGATGTGCTGAAA
>ENA-ORNW01001512-ORNW01001512.1-human-gut-metagenome-genome-assembly--contig:-NODE-1512-length-17641-cov-6.131866_pt1 | contig 17641 bp, 10 predicted proteins | sample MGYA00242121_ERZ509034 | MGnify/ENA primary metagenome ERZ509034 (study PRJEB26280, sample SAMEA2338689) | human gut metagenome | biome: human gut; feature: human-associated habitat; material: faeces... | reverse complement strand
CCGCCGCACTCCAGGAACTGCCATCGCTGCTCCTCCAGCACGGATCCTTTCACGCACGCCTCGGCACACGGCCGGTAAAGGGCCGCACGCACGTCGTCCGGAAGGTTCGCCGCGGCCCCCTCCAGCGTCCGGCAGAACTCCCGCACCCGCAGCAGTTCGGCCGCATCCGGCCCGTTTTTCTTTTCCGATTCCATGACGGGTACGGTCAATCCGTTCGCACGGCCCGTGCGGGACCGTCCCCGACATACCGTCCGACGAACTCCGCGACACGCCGCGTATATTCCGCGCGGTTGTCCCGGTAGGACATGGCGTGCGCCGCACCGGGAACCACCCATAGCTCCTTCTCGCCCGGCTTGGCCTCGTAGAGCGGATAGACCATCCGCGTCGGCACGAAGTCGTCCGCATCGCCGTGGATGAAGAGCATCGGCAGCTCGCATTTGGCCACCTGCCGGAGCGCCGAAGCCTCGCGGAACGACCAGCCGTACTTCAGGTCGCACAACCAGCTGGCCGTGTAGAGCAGCGGGAAGGCGGGCAGCGAGAACTGCTCCCGGAGCTCCTTGCGGAACTCGTCCCAGACGCTCGTATAACCGCAGTCCTCCACGAAACACTTCACATAGGGCCGCTGCGGCTCCCCCGAGACCATCATCGTCGTCGCGGCCCCCATCGAGATGCCGTGCACGACCATCCGTGTACGGCCTCCGAAAAGCCCGTTGGCGACATCCATCCACCGCAGCACGTCGAGACGGTCCTTCCACCCCATGCGGATGGCCCGCCCCTCGCTCTCGCCGTGGTAATGGAGATCGGGCAGCAGGATATTGCAGCCCAGGTCGTGATTGTAAAGGTAGCCGATCATCAGCATCCGCACGGCGTTGTCCGTGTAGCCGTGGACGATGACCGCCGTCCGGTCGGTCGGTTCGGGCGCCGCGGCGTAAACGGCATGGAGCCGCTCGCCCCCGTCGCCGACGATCACCGTGTCGCGCAGCGCCCCCGAACTGCGGAGGCTGTCGGCCCATTCCGCCAGAAACGGATATTCGGCATACATATATTCATAGGAGGAGGCATTCTTCTCGGCCATCACCGCGTCGGGACGCAGGGCATAGGAGAGCATGTAGAAACTGCCTCCCGCAAGGAGGCCGCCGACCGCGACCAGCGCGGCGAGCACGATCCCGATACTCTTTTTCAGACTCTTTTTCATACGTCAGGGTTCGGATTTCACCGACAGCGGCACGCCCTCCGCCCCGGCATAAAACATCACCAGTTCGACCTCGTCGTCGCCCCGGTTCTCGCCGTAATGCAAAGTCCCTACCATTTCGACGAACCCCTCCCCGGGGCGGAACGTCCGCTCCGTCCCGTTCCCGGCGACCACGGTCAGCTCGCCCCGCAGCACCACCCCCGCATTGACGACCGGATGGAAATGCTCCTCCAGCCGCGCATGCGGCGGAATCAGGATGCGCAGAAGCGACACGAGGGGCCGTCCCGCCGGGTAGGCGGGCAACGGCTCCCCGTTCCAGCTCGACGACGATGCGGCGATGCGCTCCGCCGTCGGTCCCTTTCCGTCCGACACGGCCCCGGCTATTTCGCCAGCTTGGCGCGGATATGCGCCAGCATGTCGTCGGTCATGCGCGAAAGGTCCCATTCGGGTTTCCACCCCCACTCCTCGCGGGCGCAGGTGTCGTCCAGCGAATTGGGCCAACTCTCGGCGATCTCCCGCTTCACGGGGTCGATGTCGTAGGTCATCTCGAACGCGGGCATCCGCTTCCGGATCTCGGCGCAGATGATCTCGGGCGTAAAGCTCATCGAGGCGATATTGAAGCTGTTGCGGTGCACGAGTTTCGAGGGATCGGCCTCCATCAGCTCGACGCAGGCGCGCAGGGCGTCGGGCATGTAGATCATGTCCATATAGACGTCCGCGGGAACGGGACAGGTGAAACGGCCGCTGCGGATCGCCTCGTAGTAGATCTCCACGGCGTAGTCGGTCGTGCCGCCGCCGGGCAGCGTGACGTTCGAAATGATGCCCGGGAAGCGGACCGAACGGGTATCGACCCCGTACTTGTGGTGGTAATAGTTGCCCAGCAGCTCGCCCGTGACCTTGCAGACCCCGTAGATCGTCGTCGGCTGCATGATCGTATCCTGCGGGGTCTTGTCCTTGGGCGACGAGGGGCCGAAAGCGCCGATCGACGAGGGGGTGAAGAGCGCGCAGTGGTGCTGCCGCGCCACCTCGAGCGAGTTGTTCAGCGCACCCATATTGACGTTCCAGGCCATCTGGGGATTCCGCTCTCCCACGGCCGAAAGCAGCGCCACGAGGTTGAAGATCGTGTCGATCCGGTGACGGGCCACCACCGACGCCATCGCCGTGGCATCGAGGGCATTCAGCACCTCGAAGGGACCGTCCTCGCCCAGGGACTTGCACTCGCGCATGTCGGTGGCCACCACATTGTGCCCGCCGTAGATTTTGCGCAGATAAACTGTCAGCTCGGAACCGATCTGGCCTCCGGCGCCTACTATCAGAATACGTTTCATCTGTTTTTGGTTGTAATTCGTCAGTAAAGATAGAAAATAATCGGGAAAATCGCACATTTTTTTGGTCTTTTCATTTTTCTTGCGTACTTTTGCACCACTCGAAAGAGCAAAAGGCTGTCTTAGCTCAGTGGTAGAGCACTTCCTTGGTAAGGAAGAGGTCGTGAGTTCAAGTCTCATAGACAGCTCGGCGACAAGAGGGAGGGAAGAGGATTTCTTCCCTCCCTCTTTTTTGTATGCAGTCTTGCCTGTCCTCGGGAACGGAATGAGGAGAGGCCGCCGGCAGGTTACGATTTCCGGCATCCGGAGTATCGCTTCCGGCAACAGAAAAGTCCGGAAATGCACGTCGCAAAGCCGCAAATAACATGATAAAATAAAAGACGCGCATTTTGCTTACGATCAGACTCCATTTTACCTGCAAACGGCCGAAAACACCCCGGAAAAACTCGACACAGACCGGATCAAGAAGCATATAATATCACTAAATAACTACTATACAATATAATACAAAATATTAGCCGATAAGCCGTTTTTAATTACGATTTATCGAATCACGAGCGATCCGGCCCGAAAAACGCCTCCGGCGCGACAAAAAAACAGGGTTTCGGGCACTTTTACAGTAAATTCAGATTATTAAATAATTTTACGAATATACCGCCCCGCCATTTCACAAATCCGCCTGTGCAAAATTTAAATTTACATAAAAACAAACCGCGATTACCGCATTTATTTTACAAATAAATAAAAACGAGACGCTGCTTCCGGCAGAATCCAATAAAACGCACGGCAGACAATTCATTAAAATTGCATGTCGATCCGAAACAGGATATAACACACCTTATTTTCAGATTATTTTCAGAAGAATACCCTCGGCGTCCGCCCGCACTGCACTATCAAAAAGACGGTTTTTCAATGATTTTACTTACAATCCGATATTAAAAAACATTTTGTTCGTAAAATTTAATTTCGTACGTTTGCGGCGTAAGAAAGTCAGTTTCCTTATGCAAAAAAACTATTCTACTCACTCTTCTCGCACTCTCCATGTGCGCGCTGTCTGTCGCGGCCCCGTCTAAGGGGGGGGGAATCTGGTCACCGTTAGCGGTGTCGTAACCTCCGCAGAAGACAAGCAACCCCTGATCGGGGTAAACGTGATTTCCGGCTCGGCGAGCGGCGTCTCGACCCTCGCGGACGGAAGCTATTCCATTCAGGTCGCACCCGGGACCACGCTGACCTTCCAGTACATCGGTTACAAGGCCGTGGAGTACACGGTCCCCGACGGACGGACGCAGGTGACCTGCAACCTCGAAATGCAGAGCGATACGCAGGCGCTCGAGGACGTGGTGGTCATCGCCTACGGCGTGCGTAAAAAGGGAACCATCGCCGGATCGGTCTCGACCGTAAAGGCGGAAAAGATCGAGACCACGCCCACGGCCGCCTTCGACCAGGCGCTGCAAGGGCAGGTTCCGGGCCTCACGGTACTCTCCAGCTCGGGCGAGCCGAGCAAGTCGGCGGAGCTGACCATCCGCGGCACGAACTCGATCAACGCCGGCACGGACCCGCTCTTCGTCCTCGACGGCATCGTGATCTCGGCGTCGGATTTCAATGCGATCAATCCGGCCGACATCGAAAGCCTCTCCGTCCTCAAGGACGCCTCCTCGACCTCGATCTACGGCGCACGCGCCGCCAACGGCGTGGTGGTCATCACGACCAAACGCGGGCGCATGGCCGACCGTCCGGTCATCAACTACCGCATGCAGCTCGGTATCTCGCAGCTCGCCCACGGCAACTGGGACCTGATGAACACCGCCGAGCGCATCCAGTACGAAAAGGAGATCGGGCTGACCGAAGGCAAGAACTACTCCCTGCTGAGCCAGACCGACGTGAACTGGCTCGACGAGGTTTTCAGCGACAACGCCCTGCTCCAGAACTACGAACTCTCGGTCTCGGGAGCCACCGAAAAGACGAACTACTACGTTTCGGGAGGCTACTACGACCAGGAAGGCATCGCCCCCGGTTCGGACTTCAGCCGCTATTCGCTCCGCGCCAACATCGAACAGCGCGCCGCCAAGTGGCTCAAGGTGGGGACCAACACCCTGCTCAACTACCAGCAGATCGAACTGGCGCAGTCGGGCGAATACACGGTCGTGACGCCGATTTCGGCCGCCCGCTTCATGATGCCCTACTGGAATCCCCGCCGTCCGGACGGTTCGATCGCCTCGATGGAGGACGGCAGCTGGAAAGGCGAAGGCCAGAACCCGCTGGAGTGGATCGAGAACAACCCCGTGCACTACAAGAAGTACAAGGTCATCTCCTCGCTCTTCGCCGAGGCCACGCCAATCGAAGGACTGACGATCAAATCGCAGTTCAGCGCGGACTACTCCCACTCCACGGGCTTCGGAATCTCCTACCCCGAATACTATCCCAACCTGGGCATCGGAACCGCCGCCCGGAACACCTCCGACGGCCTGACGCTCTCGGTCACCAATACGGTGAACTACCGCTTCCGCGTCCATGAGGACCATTCGTTCAACTTCCTCGTCGGACAGGAAGGCATCGACTACCACTACGAATCGTTCGGCGTGACCACGCAGGGACAGAACAACGACAAGCTGACCAGCATCACGACCGGAACCCGCGCCACGACGTGGGAGGACGAGCCGGACGACGACTACGGCTTCCTCTCCTTCTTCGGCCGCGGCGAATACAACTTCGCGGACCGCTACTACGCCGACTTCTCGCTCCGCGCCGACGCCTCGTCGCGCTTCGGAGCCTCGAACCGCTGGGGCGTATTCTGGTCGGCGGGCTTCATGTGGAACATGCGCAACGAGCGTTTCCTGGAGAACGCCCGCGAATGGCTGACCAACGCCCAGATCACGATTTCGACCGGTACGTCGGGCAACTCCTCGATCCCCAACTACGAGCACCTCGCGCTGGTCAAGGGCGGTCTGGAATACGTGGGGACCGCCGGCATAGCCCCCTACACGCAGGGCAACGAGGAGCTGAGCTGGGAAACCACGTGGACCACGAACCTCGGCCTGCACTTCGGATTCTGGAACCGCCTCACCGCCGATCTGGAGTTCTACCACAAGAAGACGAGCGACATGCTCATGTCCGTCCCGCAGTCGTACACGAACGGCGGCTTCGGATTCCGCTGGGACAACATCGGCGCGATGGTGAACCGCGGCGTCGAGCTGAACCTGACGGGCACGGTCATTTCGACCCGCGACTTCGCCTGGTCGCTCAATGCGAACGTCTCCTACAACCACAACGAAATCACCGAACTTTACAACGGCGTCCGCGAATACGAGATCGCCTCGTCCGACCTGAAGTACGTCGTCGGCCACAGCATCGGCGAGTTCTACATGAACCGCTACGCCGGCGTGAACCCCGCCAACGGCGACGCCCTCTGGTACACGAAGGACGGCAAGCTGACGAACGAGCTCCGCGACGAGGACAAGGTGATGATCGGCAAGAGCTTCATCGCACCCTGGCAGGGCGGCTTCGGCACGAACCTGAGCTGGAAGGGCATCGCGCTCTCGGCCCAGTTCTCCTGGATCGCCGACCGCTGGGTGATGAACAACGACCGCTACTTCGACGAGTCGAACGGCCGCTTCGCCTCCTACAACCAGTCGAAACGGCTGCTCCACCGCTGGAAACAGCCGGGCGACGTCACCGACATTCCGCGCCACGGCGTTTACACCGAATTCGACACGCGGCTGCTCGAAGACGCCTCGTTCCTGCGTCTGAAAAACCTCATGCTCAGCTACACCTTCCCCCGGGAGCTGTTGCGCAAGACGCGTTTCATCAGCGGAGTCAGAATCTATGCACAGGCGCAGAACCTGCTGACCTTCACCAACTTCTCCGGGCTCGACCCCGAGGGCAACGGAAACACTTACGCGGCGGAATACCCGATGACGCGCCAGTTCACCTTCGGTCTCGACTTAACCTTCTAAAGAAAATCCACGCAATATGTTATTACGACACATAAAACTCGGCCTCGTCGCCCTGACGGCGCTCGTCGGCGCGACCTCGTGTCTGGACAAATACCCCGACAGCGCCATTCCCGAAAAAGATGCCATGCAGACGTTCGCCGACGCCGAACAGCACCTGATCGGCATCTACGGACACCTGATGAACAGCGCTCTCTACAGCGGCTACCTCACGCTGCTGCCCGACATCCAGTGCGACCTAGCCTATGCCGTCGAAGGCAACTCGAACACCTACGGCGATTTCTGGCTCTGGAAGATCCGTCCCACGGACCTGCTCATTCAGGACGTTTACGCCCAGCTCTACGCCGTGATCGGCGCCTGCAACTTCTACCTCGACCGGATCGACGCGGTGATGGCCCGTGAGACCAGCGACGCCAACCTCGAAACGCTCGACCAGTACACGGGCGAGGTTTACGCCATCCGCGCGCTCTGCTATTCGGAGCTGCTCAAATGCTTCTGCGAGGCGTACGATCCCGCCACGGCCGAACAGCAGCAGGGCGTCGTGCTCCGCACGAAGTATTTCGAGAAGGAGCCCGTACGCCGCGCCACCCTCTACGATTCCTACAAGTTCGTGCTCGACGACCTGACGCGCGCCGACGAGCTGCTCGACGACGCGGAGGACACGCCCAACAACTACTACATGTCCGAAGCCGCCGTGCAGGCCATCCGTGCCCGCGTGGCCCTCTACATGCAGGACTGGGACGCCGCCATCGAGTACTCGAGCATCCTGCTCGACGACAAGAAAGACACGTTCCACCTCGCCTCGTTCCAGGAGACCGCGGCCGACGGGGCCAGCACGTTCGACTACATGTGGGCTTACGACGAAGGACCGGAGGTGATCTGGCGCATCGGCTTCACCAGCACCTCCTACGGCGGCGCGCTGGGAACCGTGTTCCTCAACTTCAACCGCGACTACACCTACTTCTATCCCGACTACGTGCCGGCGCAGTGGGTGCTCGACGCCTACGAGGAGAGCGACCTGCGTTCGACCAGCTACTTCGCGGATTCGGAATCCGGCATCACGATCGGCTATGCCAACGGACTGGACTGGCCGCTGCTGGTGAAGTACTACGGCAACCGCGCGATCTTCATCCCGCAGCGCATCTTCCAGGTTTCCATGCCCAAGCCGCTGCGCCTAGCCGAGCAATACTTAATCCGCGCCGAAGCCTACTGCCGGAAGGCTTCGCCCGACCCGGCGCGGGCCCAGAAGGATCTGGAGGCGCTGCGCAAGACCCGTTTCGCATCCGGCGGCACGATTTCCCTCACGGGCGACTGGGCCACCGACGTGAAGACCTTCTCCGAGGAGCGCGTCCGCGAACTCTACATGGAAGGCTTCCGCCTGCAGGATCTCAAGCGCTGGGGGCTGGGCTTCGAGCGCACGCCGCAGTCCTGCACCCAGGACGAGGGCAACGACCTGAAGATTGAAGCCGGCGACCCGCTCTTCGTATGGCCGATTCCCCAGCACGAACTGGAGGCTCCGGGTTCGGAGATCACCCCCAACGAAAGCAACAAATAGTAACCTCATAGCAGACAAACCATGAAACGAATCATAACGTTCATTTTAGCGACGGGACTTTGCGCCTTCCTCGCAACGGGTTGCCAGGAGGAATACACGACCTATTCCGATGCGGAATACGTCATGTTCTCCGACTCCGTATCGCTCAACATGGTGCTGGAGAACCAGGACTATTTCACGGTTCCCGTCGCCTCGACCACGGCATGCGACTACGACCGCACGTTCGGCGTCGAGATCGTAGATCAGGGCAGCACGGCCATCGAAGGCGTGCACTACCGGCTGGCTTCCAACACGGTGACCATTCCGGCCGGCAAACGGACCGCCGACGTGCAGGTGCACGGCTATTACGACCGCATCGAACCTTCGGACACGTTGCAGTTCTCGCTCCGGCTGGTCATGCCCGAACAGCTCGAATGGGACCTCTACAAGGACCGGACCCGCGTCCGGATGCTGAAAGGATGCACGTTCCATGTCGAAGACTTCACCGGCTGGTGCGTCGTGACCTCGACCTTCCTGCAGGACTATCCCGGCGTGGAGAACACCAGCATCCAGCGCCTGATCCGCACGGAGCGGGATCCGAACGACCCGAACACGGTCATCATGCACAGCTGGCTCTTCTCGGGATACGACGTCCGGATACGGTTCGACACGAGCGATCCGGCCAAACCGCTGACGACGATGCCCGAGGACCAGGTGATGAGCGACGAGATGTCCGTGTTCGGCAAAATCAACGGCGACAACAAGATACTGGTCACCGACAACGCCAACTACTACTCCTTCTACGACGCGTGCGCGGGGAACGTCAAGCTCTGGACGCAGGTCTATGTCAAGAACATGGGCACGATGGTCGGCACGGTGGGTTCCTACTACAATATCATGGAGTGGATCAGCGACGAGGAAGCCGACCGCCTCGAGAGGGAGGAGGGCATGAAAAAATACGAATAACCGACCTGACAAACAAGTAAAAAACAAACGACTATGAAACGGTATTTACTCAATCTCCTTACGGTGGCCTTAGCAGGTGCGGGGCTTGCGTCGAGTTCGTGTTCCGACGAGGAAACGGGGGAAAAGGTTCCGGCTCCGAACTTTCCGGAAAAGACCGCTCTCGGCATCGAAGTCGGAGGGACTTGTTCGATTCCCATAGAGCCGAATCAGGACTGGTCGGTAAGCATAGACCAGAACGAGGCCGGCGAATGGTTCTGGATCGACGACGACGGCATGACCGCCTACACCGTGCGCGGCAAGGCCGGCAAACACGAAGTCGTCATCCGCGTCTCCGACAAGGAGGAGAACGACACGGACCGCAGCATCGACGTCTCGATGACGATGGGCGGCCAAACCCAGGTGATCGCCACGGTGACCCGCGGCAAGGTGGAGCGCACGTTCGACCTCTACCTGGGCAAGAAGAACGAAAGCGGCGACTTCACGCCCGACAGCGACGGCAAGTTCGCCTACGAGGAGACGGCGGCCGACGCCACGACGGCCGTCATCGACCTCAAATGGCCGGCCGAGGGACAGAGCGGCCTGCGCTATCCCGTCAGGATCGCGGCCAATTTCCAGTGGCGCCTCGACTCGAAGCCCGCGTGGGTATCGGAGCTGTCGCCTTCGGAAGGCAAGGCCGGCGAGACGGTGGATATCCTGCTCACGGGCGATCCGACGGCCTATCCGCTCGACGACGAAGAGGGTGAGCTCGTATTCTGCGACTACAATAACACGGCAGAGAAATACACCTACAAAATGTCGATTCCGGGCTGCCGCGACAAGGGTTCGGTCGGCATCGACAAGGGCACGGTCTATACCTTCAACGCCGCCGGCGAGTACGGCAATCCGGCCTCCGGCACGACGACCTGGACCTACATGGGTCCCGAGTTCGACGTCGTGGCTCCCGAAATCCCGTTCGAGGACGGCACCCGCAACGGCAGCAAGGTCTACGTCGTGGAGAAGTCCGAACTCGCTCCGGGCAGCGGCATGTACATGTACGGCGCCTGCGACTGGCTGACGCTCGACGGTAACGTCATATCGGGCGAGAACGTGCTGGTGGAGACCGAGTACACCCTGAAGGCCGGAAGCAACCCGGACAGCGGCCTGCGGTCCGGTGCGCGAACGGCCGAAATTCTCATTCTCCCGGCCGACATCGCGCACGGCGTCTCGTCCGTGGACGACCTGTTCGAGGAGGGTTCGTTCGGCGCGGCGGACCTGAAGGCCGAATACCGGGATTACATCACGGCGACGGTGAACCAGGACGCCCCGAGCGGCGTCTTCTCGGCACGCGACCTGGCATCGGCGGCCAAGAACGGCGATGCGTTCCGGACAATGGAATATTCGAACCCGGAGGATCAGACGGCCATGGACGCCATTGATCCGGACGGTACGATCCGGTACCTCTACCGCATGACCTACACGACCGAGTGGTCGAATGTCGAACTGAACTACGATCCGTCTTACGAGTCGTGCTTCACGAAGGAGAACCTTCCGAAGTGCGTCAGGGCCTTCACCAGCGAGGGCATCGGACATCCGATGGACGACCCGTGGGCATCCGTCGAGGCCATCGAGGCCGTTTCCGGCGGTGACGGCGAACCCATGACGGCTCCCGCCTTCCGAATCTCGATGGGCTCGGCGGAGAGCGCCAAAAGCTGCTTCCTCGTCTTCTACGACACGAACCAGACGCCCTATGCGGCCATCTGCTGCGAAGTCGATCCCGACAACGGCGGCCAGAGCGGCGGTTTCGAAGCGGCCTTCACGAATCCCGATCTGACGGAGGGCGCCACGCTGGAACGGATCACCGAGGAGAACATGAACCGGATCGCCGGCGAATTCGCCGAGAAAGACGGAACGGCGGAGTCCTGGACGAGCACTTTCGCGGAGGCCCTCGGCATGGGACAGACGATCTACGCCATGACCTACACCTCGGCCGCCCCGAAGAACACGGAACTGACCGTATCGGCCTACTCGAACGTGATGTGCATGCCGTGGGGCATCGCCTGGCTGAGCGCCGAGCCGACGGGCGACACGGGAATCGACATCACGATGAGCCGTCCCGGAGCCGAAGACCCCGCAACGGGCATGGTCAATTTCATGGACGCCTCGGGCGAAACCGCATGTATCATCTACTGCAATCCCGCATTCTAACAGACAACCACCGAACCCGTCCGGCAGCCCCGCGGCATGCGGGGCCCGCCGCGGGCAAACCAATTACCGAAAACAACGTTTACATGAAACTATTCAAATCCGCCGTAATGCTGACCGCCGGGCTGGCGATGGGATTTCTCGCCGGATGCTCCGACGATGACGGGATCGACAACCGGGACCGGGATTACGGGTACGTACAGTTCAGATTATACAAGGAGGCGTCCTACGACTCCTCCCGAACGGACGAGCCGCAGGCGGACGCGTTCCGGACGGCCGGGACCCGGGCCGTCAAACCGCAGCTCGACTACCTCGCCGAAGCCAGCAAGGTGCAGGTGACCCTCACCTGCGGCGAGCAGACCATCATCCAGACCCTCACCCTTTCGGCGGCCGACAAGGAGAGCGCCGAATACGGGATGCGCAGCGACAAGCTCAAACTGCTGACCGGCGAATACGAAATCGCCCGTTTCACGCTCTTCGACAGCAACGACGAGGAGCTCTACAACGGCAACGCCGCCGACACCCGCCTGACGGTCGTGTCGGGCGGTCTCACGACGCACGACCTGACGGTGAACGTCCTCCCGCGCGGCTCAGTGCGCTTCACGCTGACCAAGGACATGTCGGGATTCAACCCGCCCGCCAGGACCCGCAGCGACATTCCGCGCCAGTACATCTTCGAAGAGATCGGGAAGTTCGACGTCACGGTGAAGAACACCGAGACCAACAACCTGGTGACGTTCGAGCAACTGCCCGTCACCTTCTCGATCCACTTCGACGACGAAGAGAACGCGGAAACCCCTCCCGGATACCAGACCTCGACCTGCGCCTGCGACTCGCTCCTCTCGCTGCCCGCCGGCAACTACGTCGTGCTCAGATACCTGACCTACGACAGCGACGGCATCCTGCTCGAGACGAACAACAGTCCGGTCGAATCGCCCTTCACCGTCGAAGACAACCGCACGACCGAAGCCGACGTAGCCGTAACGCTCTACGAAGCAGACGAGTACATGAAGGATCACTATGCCCTCTATGCCATCTGGAAAGCGCTGCACGGCGAGGAATGGTCCTATCAGGGAGAGAACTACCCCATCGGTTCGAACTGGGACTTCAACAAGGATCCGGACCTGTGGAGCTACCAGCCCGGCGTCGAGGTCCACACCAACGGACGCGTGGCCAAAATCGACCTCAGCGGCTTCGGATTCTACGGCGACATGCCCAAGGAGATCCGGCCAGCTCACGGAGCTCGTGGAGCTGTACCTCGGCACGCACAACGACGTGACGCAAGGTTTCGAAGACCCGACGCTGGACCCGAACCAAAGTATCGCGGAGCGCACGCGCAACCGGCTCGAGAATCACAAGAAATACCTGCACCTGCTGCATCCGGCGCAGCAAATGTCGTGGCCGTGCGCCTTCGCGCTGCGCGAACACAACATCCACATCCGCGCCACGGAGCTTTACGATCAGGGCTACACCGAGGATGAGATATTCGAAGCGGCGACGGGCCGCCAGCGCGACATCCGCCCGCTGGACACTTCGCACGGCAAACTCTGCAACGGCCTCAAATCGCTGCCCGCGGAGATCGGCAACCTGAAGAAACTCGAATACCTCTACATCGCCAACAGCGCGATCGAATCGCTGCCCGACTACGAGGGCGAAGGCAAGGAGGGCATGCAGGGGCTGGAATCCTGCACGGACTTCGAAGTCTATAACTGCCCGAAGATGGAGAAGTTCCCGATAGCCATAACCAAGATGCCGCGCCTCGTGGCCGCGAATCTCTCGAACAACAAGCAGTGGCAGGCACAGGACCTCCACGACGGACTCAAGGCGTTGGCTGAAGGACCGTCGAAGGAGTACATCCAGTTGCTTTACCTGGTGAACAACAGCCTCGAGGAACTGCCGGCGGAGTTCAGGAACATGAAGAGACTGAGCTTGCTCGACCTCACCCAGAACCGGCTGCGCGTACTTCATCCGCTGGGTAGTGAGGTGGCGCTCGTGCAGTTGTTTCTCGACAACAACCAGCTCGAAGAGATTCCGACCGACGAAAACGGCATATTCTGCAACATAGCCGACATGACCGACCTCTCGGCGAGCTACAACAAGCTCCGGAAATTCCCCAACATCTTCAAGGAAGCGAAAAGCGCCATCGCCAACATCGACTTATCGTACAACCAGATAGCGAACTTCACCGAAGAGGAGACCGCGGCTTTTCACGGCGTCTTCGTCGAAACGCTGACGCTGACCGGCAACACCGGCATCACGAAGTTCCCCAAATGGCTGGCCGACAGCGAATCGCAGGTGGCCTACATCATCCTCCGGGGCTGCGGTATCACGGAAATCCCCGAAGGCAGCTTCAAGGGCAAGTATTCGAACCAGTTCGTCTCGCTGGACCTGACCTACAACCGGTTGTCGAAACTGCCCGACGAGTTCAACGCCCTCCAGTTGCCCAACCTCTACGGACTGGACATCTCGCAGAACGCCTTCTCGAAATTCCCCACCGGTCCGCTGACCTGCAAGGGCCTGACCATCCTCGGCATCCGCGGTCAGCGCGACGCCGACGGCGAACGCTGCCTGAGGGAGTGGCCCACGGGGCTTTACAACCATGTGGGACTGCGCGGCTTCTACATCGGCTCGAACGACCTGCGCAAGATCGACGACACGATCTCGACGGCGATCTGGACGCTCGACATCAGCGACAACCCCAACATCACGTTCGATGCGTCGGGCGTATGCAGCGCCTGGCAGAGCGGAGCCTACGTGCTCATCTACGACAAGACGCAGAATATCGTCAATTGCGACGCGATGCTTGAATAACCATTAAGAACACGAAGGAATCATGAAACTGAAAAGCTACATAGCCGTATCCCTCTGCGCCTTCGCACTCACCGGCTGCTCCGACGACGACAGGAAGATCGGCGTTACGGTCGATGGCGACGCGATCGAAATCGGCGCCGAAGGAGGAACGCGGAATATCAAGGTGACGGCCGACGACGCCTGGATCGCCACGACCAACGATCCCTGGATCACCATTTCTCCGGCCAACGGCCGCGGATCGGCCCAGTGCCGGATCATCATCGACTCGGCGCTGCGCAACGAACCCCGGCAGGGCATCGTGCGCATCCAGAACCAGAACGACTGGGAGGAGCGCCGGGATATCACCGTCTCGCAGGACGGATACGATTACGCCATCACGCTCGACGACAAGGAGGTCAACGTCTCGAACTACGCGGCCTACGACGACCGTTCGTTCGACGTGCGGGTGAAGACCAACGTGGACTTCGACATCGAAATCCCCGAAGAGGCCCAGGCATGGCTCACCGCCGGCGACTACAAAGTGGAACTCGACCGGGGCCTCCGTCCGCGCGAAGTGACCGTCCGCTTCAATTGGGGCATCAATTCGCGCGACACCGAACGGAACGCCGTAGTGAAGTTCAGGCCGAAGGACGAAGTGACGCTGGCCCGTCAGGACGAACTCTCCGTAAACCAGAACGCCGCGGAACCGATCGAAGAGGACACCCGCGCCGGCGACTCGGTAGCCCTGCTGGCCATCGCCCGCTCGCTCAACATGTGGGAGTCGTGGGAGACCAACGAAAAGATGGACAATTGGGACAACGTCGTCCTCTGGGAGGAAGGCATGGACGGATACACGCCCGAAAAGGCCGGACGCGTGAAGTTCGCCAGATTCTCCACGTTCGGGACCAAAGAGGGCCTGCCCTTCGAAGTGCAGTACCTCACCGCCGCCGACGAACTGGTCTTCTTCTCGAACACCAACTGGACGACCTTCGACCTCTCCACGGGCGAGTACATCACCAAACTCGGACAGTTGCGGCGTCTGACCATCAGCGGCTACGGACTGGTGGACCTCGACCCGGACTTCAAGAACCTGAAGAACCTCGAGTCGCTGGACATCTCCGTCAATAACTTCGAGAAAATCCCCGAAGTGCTCACCAAGGAGAACTTCCCCAAGTTGCATGCCCTCTACCTGAACACCTGCCAGAGAGGGGTCATCTACGATCTGTCCAACACCACGACGACCCATTTCGGCGGTCTGTTCGAGGAGACCGACCAGACGCGCGAGTTCCCGCGCCGTCTGCTGGAGTGGGACAACCTCGACACGCTGACGCTCTCGGTGAACTACCTGCAAGGACGCATTCCCGACATGAAGGACTACGCCCAAAAATACACGCAGGCGGACATCAGCGCCGCCGACTCGCTGCCGCAGGCGCTCGTCGGAACGCCCAAGGTGCTGCCGAACATAAAGAGGTTTTCGATCAACCTGAACCGGCTCACGGGCGAGTTGCCCGAATGGCTGCTCCACCACCCGGCGCTCGACTGGATGGATCCCTTCACGCTGGTCTTCACGCAGGAGGGCAAGGACCAAGACGGCAAGCTGGCAGGCTTCACCAACGAGCCGGTCAATCTGGACGAATACTATCGGTTCTACGAAGGAAAGAAATACCTCGATCCGAACAAAAAGGAGGAGTAACGGAATACCCCGACACCTAACAAACACGACAGGAAAATGAAAAGATCCATATACGGCATTTGCACCGCGGCGCTGCTCGCCCTCGGTGCCTGTACGACCGACGAACTCCCTGCGCCCGACAAAACGCAGCCCGACGGGACGGAGCAGACGAAGCCCGTCTCGGGCGAGGTGCTCGTGAAATTCAAGAGCTATGTCAGCGACATCCTCGACCAGACCGCGGCACGGACCCGCAGCGGCGGACCCGCGACCCGCTCGGGCATCCTCTCCGTGGACGAGGTGCTCGACCTGGTGGGCGGCTACGAGATCGAGCGCGTCTTCCCGGTGGACCCCCGCACGGAGGCCCGGACCCGCGAAGCGGGGCTGAATCTCTGGTACGTGGTGCGGTTCGACAAGGAATATACCGTGGAGGAGGTCGTCGAGCGGCTCTCGCAACTGGGCGAGGTGCAGTACGCCAACCCCAACCGGACGATCAAACGCGCCTACAACCCCCAAAAGAAGGCCGTACCCCTCACCAGGGAGCGACTCAGCGCGCTCACGCGGCAGACCCGCGCCGCAGCCGCGGAATACGGCTTCAACGACGCGCTGCTGCCCCAGCAGTGGCACCTGGTCAATCGCGGGACGATGTTCACCGGCACGGAGGCCTGCGGGGAGACGAAATCCGTCGTCGGCGCCGACGTGCAGTGCGAGGAGGCGTGGAAACTCTCGACGGGCGACCCGTCGATCATCGTCGCGGTGCTCGACGAAGGCGTCTGCCTGACCCACCCCGACCTGCAGGCGAATATCTGGACGAACGAGGACGAGGTGGACGGCTCGCGGGAAGACAACGACGGCAACGGCTATGCGGGCGACGTCCACGGCTATAATTTCGTGACCGACACGGGCGTCATCTCCTGGGACGACATCTCCGACACGGGCCACGGCACGCACGTGGCCGGCGTGATAGCGGCCCAGAACGACAACGGCGAAGGCATCTCCTCGATCGCCGGCGGCACGTCCTCGCAGCCGGGCGTGAAGATCATGTCGTGCCAGATCTTCTCGGGCGACAAGGGCGGCAACTCGATGACCTCGGTGAAGGCGATCAAATACGCGGCGGACAACGGCGCCGTCGTCCTCCAGTGCAGTTGGGGATATGTCTCCGGCACAGCCAACAGCTACGAATGGGGCACGCCGGGCTACGCGACCGAGGAGGAATGGGAGACGATGGATCCGCTCCAGAAAGAGGCGCTGGACTACTTCATCCACAACGCCGGATCGCCCAACGGCCCGATCGAGGGCGGTATCGCCGTCTTCGCCTCGGGCAACGAGTACGCCAACTCGGCAGGCTTCCCCGGTGCGGCCGAAATGTGCGTTTCGGTATCCGCCACGGCGGCCGACTTCACGCCCGCCACATACACCAACTACGGGCCGGGCACGAAGATCGCGGCCCCGGGAGGAGACCGGGACTACTACTGGGACTATTGGACGGAAGGCGACAACGCCACGCGCGGCGAAACGGGCTGTGTGCTCTCGACGCTGCCGTTCAATGTCAGCGAGACGGGATACGGCTACATGGAGGGCACCTCGATGGCCTGCCCGCACGTCTCGGGCGTCGCGGCGCTGGGCCTCTCCTACGCCGCACAGTTGCGCCGCCACTTCACGGCCGACGAATTCAAGGCGCTGCTCTACGAAACGACGACCCCGATCGACGACCGCATGAAGGGCTCCAAGCTGTACTACCGCTACGCCTATGAAATGGGGCTCACCCACCCCACGCACCTCCTGCTCTCCGACTATGCCGAGAACAGGATGGGCGCGGGACAGGTGAACGCCGCCCGGCTGCTCGACGCGATCGGACAGAACGGCCGTCAGATGACCTTCCCGAACCTCTACATTCCGCTCGAAGGCGAGGTGACGGCCATCCCCGCCAACTACTTCCTCGGCGGAGAGACGCTCTCCTACACCGTGAAGATCGACGACGAGTCGGTCGCCTCGGCCTCGATGGACGGTTCCCGTCTGACGGTCCGCGGACTG
>ENA-ORNW01001500-ORNW01001500.1-human-gut-metagenome-genome-assembly--contig:-NODE-1500-length-17711-cov-3.816210_pt1 | contig 17711 bp, 14 predicted proteins | sample MGYA00242121_ERZ509034 | MGnify/ENA primary metagenome ERZ509034 (study PRJEB26280, sample SAMEA2338689) | human gut metagenome | biome: human gut; feature: human-associated habitat; material: faeces... | reverse complement strand
ATAATAGATTAGTAAATAGTGTATTTAAGGACAAAATGAGGGCTTGACATGAAGTTCTTTCTTATCACTTATCTTTGTGCATCTTTATATGTAGACATATACAAATCATTGATAAGTCCGCACATTTCAGAAGTTCAAAAGGTTTGTGGGCTGAATAGCAATTCATGTTATCCTTTCATTTTTCCTAATAATGGGTAAGGGGGTGTAGAGTAGTTACACCGCTATAGAGTGCATAATATATACCTCATGCTCACTGTCTGACTAATAAATCCATTTTATCAAAGCATAGTATCTCAATAAAATGGATTTTCTAAAATTAAAGAGAGGGGAATAATAGTAGGTATTCTATCTATATGCCCCAATAAGTACTGTGTTTTTTATTTTGATTTAGAACAGTTTGGCTTAGTTCTTTTCCAATAAATGTACTATATTTGTGTGTTAGATATTAAATGAGTTCTTATTACATAAGGGAAAGCAATAAATGAAACTAACAGACAAAAGATTGTGGTGGTTTGAAGGCATAATGTTAATATGCGGTATCTTATCTTCATATTTGTATGCTTTGAATTTTGGTATATGTATTTCACAAATACCAAGCATTGTTGTATTCTATACATTAAGTTGCTTACTAGGTAGTATAATAGCTTGGAAAGTTTATAAAAATAATGGTGTTTGGAAACTGCTCTGTTACGTTTTCTTGTTCTCCACCATTATATATTGTACTATCGACATGATACTAAGGGTTGTATATCCCAATCCCTATGGAAATTTATTTATGTTATTTGCAAACGGACTTCTTTATTGGTGCTTGTGTTCCATATTTCCAATAATTATTCTTGTATTTGGGGCTAAAAGAATCTTAAGGCTATGAAACTAACTGATAAAAATATCTGGAAGTATGAGGGTATAATATTACTTTGTTGTATAATTGCGATGTTACTTCATCCTCTTTCATTCATGGAAATTACTTGGCTGATAGAGGGTTCTGTTATTCCAACCTATCTATGCTCATACTTATTGGGTAGTATTATTGCATGGTTATTTTACAAAGGTAATTCTTGGTGGAAGTTGGCTTTACTTACATTTTTCTCCATAAACATTTTGTTCACATGTTTAATGCAAATAGAAGTCTATGACTGTGGGGATGCAATGACATGGCTCATGTTTACAACAATGAATATTTTTAATACATTGCTATCTGCTGTATTAATATGTGGGTGTTGTTACTATATCCAAAAACGATATAATATATGGAATTAACGGGTAAAAGATTCTGGATATTAGGATTACAATTGATAGTTATTGTATCAATCCTGTCATGTACAACAAAGAAAATAAGCTCTCCTGTTGCTTTAGGGAATATATTTACACCTGCGTTTTTTCAAACAGAGGAATACTTATCTGTAATAGACTATTTAGGTAAGAACTTGTGTTTACAGGATGAAATGGAACGATATACATACAAAATTTGTGTAAAGATTGATAGTTTGGGATTTGTTAAACAAGCTACGTTAATAGACGTAGTTCAACATTCGCATAATGATTCTATTTTATTATATACACTACTCAATATGCCCCAATGGCAACCTGCTAAAGAAAACGGTAAGAATATTCATTCGTCTGTTAAATTTCTCTTGCACTTATCTCCAAATCACTAAAAATAAGTATGAATTGTTATTTTAGGGGATTAATAGATTAAATATTTCACTTTATCAAAGCATAAACTCTAAATCACTAGTGTCCCGTTAAAATCGGGACGAGTTATTAATTAATCAAATAATCCCGGAATAAGGGGATTAAATTGTTCTTTGACATCATTGAAATTAGTCTTATTAAACAGCTCTTGTAAAGGCGTTTTATCTGTTAATGAGATGCTAAGAATCTGCAAGACCTCATAAGTTGAACGATTCAGTTGCATATCATATTGTACAATAGCTACTAAACAATAGGTGATGATAGCAACACTAATCTGTATTCGAACCGCATTCTCGGTAGTACCCCAGAACCTTTTTATCTTAAGGTGTTGTTTCAGCCATTTGAAGAAAAGTTCCACGAACCATCTTTTCTTATAAAGATTGGCAATATCAAGTGCAGATATGTGTTTGGCATTCGTCAGGAATGTGAATTCACGATCATCCTCTTTATCATAGAAACGGATGACTCTGAATGATTCAGGATACTTCTTTTCAGAAGTGTACCCTATCAGTTTCACTTCCGCATCTGAAAGGATATTCTTCGGCATTCTACGCTTCCATTTACAGAACTTGCATTTCAGATTAGACTTCGCTCTGACTACAAAGAAAGAACCTGTAAGATGAATCCGATAAAGTTCTTTAAACGAGTCATACGCTCTGTCAAATATATAATAAGCATTTGGCTCATAATTAATTGCGGACATTTCTGTTGAATCATGCCTGGATGCTGTAGTTACTGTATAAAAGGCTGGAAGTTGTGCTTCTATGTCATAAAGGACATGAGCCTTAACTCCACCTTTTTTCTTACGGAACTTCGCCCAAGGGAATGTAGCCAAACATAAAGGAATCGTAGTGGAATCAAACGCATACTTCCTTCCTGGAATATCCAAGATGTGAGTCGATCGTTTTTCACATGCTTCCTTCATCATATAGAAAGCAAAATCTTCGAAGATTCTGTAATCCCGATTCTGATTGGCAGATGCAAGCGTAGTTTTGGCAATGGGCTCACGACCCAATCCCAAATGATAACGCTTTCCTTGATGTGCTTCCAAAGCTACAATCAAGTCACGAAGACTTTCACGATTACTGAGTTGACCGAACATCATTGCAAGTAACTGACTCCAGCAAGTGAAATGTTTCACATAACGATTGCCATCATACTTGTCTACAAGTCTTCTGAACTTATCATTGTTCAAGAATTCTACTAACTGAGCGAAAACATATTTATCTTGGTTCATTTGAGGTCACCTTAATTGACCTCAAAGGTATGATTTCAAATCGTCGCGCCTAAAAAGTAGTATCTAATAGACTATATTTCAATTATTTCAAAGAACTATTTATCCACTTTTACGGGACAGTAATGACTCTAAATAAAAAACACTTCCTCAATAAAAGGGGGGGGGATGAATTTCAGGTACCTATATTCTTGGGTGGGGGATATACATAAAAAGCCCCAAACCTGATTAATGGTCTGGAACTTTATTCTTGTCCTGTTCTGTCATATTGGTAGATTCTTATTCAAAGGTAAATATCATCTTGCCAAGTTCATACCCACTAACAGTTTTTCCATCTATCTTCCTGCTTGCCTTCTCCACACTGTAAAGAGTACAATTCTCTATCAGGGTAGCTTTGGGGGACAACTTGATTCCCAATCTGCCAAACTCATCCTTCAACTTGCCTTTCAATTCCTGATTGCTGATAAAGCCAGGCTGATATATAGCCAAGAGGGCTTTATTTACCTGTTTCTTGTCCTCTACAGCTTTTAGCATCTTCTCCCTGTTCCATCTAAGCGTATTCATTTCAGATTCCTTCAAATACCTTTTGATTAGTGGAAATTCTGGATATTCCTGTTCATAAGATTCAGAAGGAGAATCCAGATAATCTTTTAGTAATTGCTCATAACTGACAGTCATTGCCTTTGCCAGTTTTATATTGAAATCTTTCCATTTATTCTGGTTGGTAAGCTCAAATTTTTCTGATTGCATAAAACTGTCCCTGATACTGATACCATCTCTGTATATCTTCCTTAGTTCCTGCTTATAAATGAAGGATTGCTTTTTCAGATTGTTATATACCATCTTGCCATTAATGATGGAGACTAGTTCAGTGTCTAGGTTCATCCTCTTAATATAGGTCTGTCTCTCTTCCTTATCCAGTTTATTCCATCCGCTTAACAACTTGTCAGCTTCATTCTCTTTATCCTGCATCACCATTTCAAACTCTTCATCGCTCATAACATTCTTATTGGTGGAGAACAGATGGACTATCACATTCCTAAAGATATTCTGGTATTCATCATTGATTCTGATTCTGCCTGCTATCTGTTCCATAGTAGTACTTATATCCACCAAAGTCTGCGTTTTGTATGCGTCACTGGCTACTATTATCAGCCCGTTATTGGTGAAAAGGTTGCATCCCTGAAAGCATTTCTTTGTAAAGAAATTAATCCTCTTATTGGGACTACTGACTGATTCAATCTGGTATTCGCCCAACAGTTTGTTATTTCTAATCCTGTCAGCACAGCATATCTTCACATCATCTGGATTCAGCTTCAACGTATCTGCTATCTGCTTGATACTGGTTACTGAATTGATGAAAATATATAGTTCTTCCACTTTGTTGACATTGCCGTTTATATCTGGGAGTGATATGCCTTCATCCAAAAATATCTGTATGAATCTAGCCAGTCCTTTGGTTAATTGCGTGACCTTGTATCTAATAGGAGTTATTTTCGTCACTCCATTCCATTGGACTTTGTAATGTGGAAGCCGTTTCAGGAAATCTATCTCAAAGTCAAGGTCAATTGGAGTGGCAGACAAAAAAGAATAATGCCTGAACTTCTGTATTTCTTCCATCAAGCCATTAATTGCATCATATCTGAAATCCATGTCTTCCAAGATTAAATGGTATTCATCTATCAAGACTTTCCACCCTTCTGTACCGCTCAACCATCCAATTAATTTGGGCAGACTGTCATAGGTCACGGCTATCTTATATGTGGTATTGTTTTTGATATATTTCCTGAACTGGTATTCTCTTACACCACCATAACATTTGAATACTTCATACCTGTTATTCTTATCTGCTGCTATGCTATCCACCAAGTCCTTGAACGGACATACGATAATATAGTTACTACTGCAATTTGCAGCCACATAAGTGCCACCTACATCTGTCTTTGTCTTGTTTACGATTCCAAAAGAATCACAGTTAACATCCGGTAACAGTTTAATGTTATCGGATTTTTCTTTTAAATAGCTGATATTAAACGTTTTACTTTCGCCCCGTTTAACTTTTAATAACCTGCCTGTGTAGGCATATTTGTAGGCATATCCCCTCTACAGGCATAAAATAGGCATATAAAAATGACGGCAATAAGAGTTGTAAGACAAGGCAAAAAAGGCAAAACCGACCGCCTCCCCCTGTATGTGGAATTTTATATCAACCGCGAGAAAATAAGGATCGCGGTAAGGTTAAGTGTCACGTCCAAAGAATGGGACGAGCAGAACGAAGTGATAAAAGGCCGGGACAAAGAGAGTAAAGACAAAAATTTAATCATCTCAAACATCCGGTCACGTGTAAGCGACATATTTGTTCGTGCCCGTCTTAAAAATGAGACGCTGACAAAAGAAAGTTTCTTCCGCCAGTACAACAATCCTTCGGATTTTGGTACTTTCTTTGATTTTGCACGGGTTTACCTCAAACAAATTAGCAAAACAATTTCTTTCGGTACCTGGAAACATCACGTTTCTATCATCAAGAAACTGGAAACATTCGCCCCCGGCCTTGTATTTTCAGAGATTACCCATGAATTTCTCCTGTCTTTCTTTGCATATCTTCGCAAAATAGGTAACATGGATTCTACGGCATGGCGTAACATGGCTACTATCAAAATATATGTAGGTGCCGCCATACGCGGCGGTTATATGGACCAGGACCCGTTCGCGGCCATAAAGATACGTCGCCCCAAAAGTGAAGTTATATACCTGACGGAAGAAGAACTCCTCCGTCTGACCGCCTTGTACCGGTCCGGCCGCCTGGAAGAATGTACCCAGAACGTACTCCGTTTTTTTCTGTTTCTCTGTTTTACCTCTTTGCATATAGGCGATGCAAAAGCATTGCAGATAAACCAGTTCATAGGGAATGATCTACATTACACACGAGGCAAGACCAAAATACCGGTAACTGTACCTCTATCGGACCCGGCACGTTATATTTATGAATATTACCGGGCCGGACGTACAAAAGGTAACTTGTTTATGAACCTTCCCACGGATCAGGATATAAACCGGGTATTGAAAACAATAGCCGGTAAAGTAGGAATAACAAAGGATATCAGTTCAAAAACCGGCCGGCATACATTCGCTACCCTGTATTATAAAAAAACACATGATATCGTAACGCTATCCCACCTTTTGGGACATAGTTCCATAACCATGACAATGGTTTATGCACATGTTCTGGAAGATGAACGGGAAGTGGGAATACGCGCTTTTGATGATATGCTATAATGAAAGAACGCAGGAAGCAGGAAACGACTTCCTGCGTTCTTTATCCGCGGACACGGGGCACTCCGTTTCCTTATTTACTTTCCGGAACTTTCCCTGCAATCTCCGCCGCGAACTCCCTCCATTCCTGCATTTTCCCGTATAGTAGCGCGTCCTTCTCCGATCGTTCCCGGTTCAGCATAATGGCTATCTGCTCATCATTGCTGTAGCGTGATTTGATAACGCTTGCCTTGACGGCGCTTCCGGTCAGTTTTCCCGGGCGGACGGCAAACCTCCGGTTATTCCAGAAGATCATCCGTCCGTCAGTCTCGACATCAAGGGCAGTTCCTCGTAATCCGCACCGTCACCCTGCACGGACAGGGCGACAACTTTCTTTGTCTTGTGACACAGGTACTTATAAGCATCCGCGTACACTATATTTCCTTTTGTAAACATAGGCATTTAATTATAAAGTGTAACTAATCGTAAAACCGCAACATTCAGGATTGCAAAGCGGGAAAAGGAATACTCCCGTGTCGTAGCCCGTAGCACCGGCAGGCACATACAAGACGTTCTCCCCCGTGTTATAAGTGTTTCTCCCCGTATAATTTTTGCTACCTGTTCCAAATGCACTGTAATCTGCTTGGGGAGCAGATTGTAGAGGGCATACTATTGTCTTCAAATTCGTACACCCAGAAAATGACATGTATTCAATTTTGGTAGTACTCTCGTGCAAAGTAATGCTTTCCAGATATAGACAATCTTGAAAACTATATTGATCCGTACCCTTGACAGGAACATTTAAGCTTTTTATTTTACTTCCTGCAAAAGCATATCGATCAAGAGAAATACTCTCTGTATTATCATGGAAAACAATCTCTTCTATATCGGCATTTTTGAAAGCCTCATAACCGAATGAAATTTCGGAAGCAGCTTTCTTTGTCAAATCAAGGAGTTTGATTGTACTTTTGAAAAATAAATCGTCATAATCGACATTCAACTTTGAGTTCCACGTAATACTGTTACCTCTGTGGTAAGCAAAAAACATTGATACCCCCCTATAAAATTCAGCAACTGATTCCGGAATAACCAAATTCTCTGTCATGGGTGCAACAGCGTAGAGGATGCTCCGTGTTGCCCTGTCCAATATGATACCATTCTTATCCATGATAAAACTTGTATTTGTATCAGGCAATTCAATAACCGCATTTGGAAAGTACTTTTTCAAGGAAACAAATGCGTCTTTTATAATTTGGGTATTAGAGGAAAGAACTATTTTTTTGATCCCTGCCGTATATTGGGGTGATGCATGTTCAATGTAGCTCGATATACACTGTTGTGGCACTCTAAATTCTTCCGGATTTCCGGAATAAAAAGAAGTAAACCACTCAATAGAAAACTCCGGAGAGCCATTAATTTTAGTATTTTTATAAATAACCCCTTCCTCTATAAAATGAAAAGGGTCATCATTAGCAAAAACAATACTTTTTAGAGTCTGATATTCATTATAGATATAAGATGAAAAAATTACCTTATAAGTATCACCCTCAAACCTTACACTTTCAATAGGAGTATTAACAAATGACCCTAAAAATGCAAATGAGGATGAACTGTCGTACCTAAAAACATTTTTTGGAAAAGTAATGTTCTTTAGTCTGGTATTGGAAAAAATATCGACTCCTGTTATTTTTAACAGGGAGTCCGGAAGGATTATCTCACTAATAGGAACATTATAAAAAGCACCAGACAGTAATACTTCAAGCCCCTCGGGCAAGAAAACATTCTCTAATGACCTGCAATTATTAAAAGAAACTGTCTTTAAAGTATTTGGAAGGGTCACATGCTCCAGGTAAGGCAAATTCCCGAGATTGGCATAGGTGACACCTTCCGGAATATCAATTTTCGTCACTCTCGAATTACTGTTATTAAATGTACTGTTAGGTATTTCCTTCAGACTCGGCGGAAACCTGATTTCTTTTAAATAATTCTCACTACTACCAGTAAAATAAAAACTCGGACATTTTGTCACCCCTGTAAAATATTCAAATTCATTGAAAGAATTTATGTACTTATTATAAAAAATGGAAGTACTGGAAGCGCTTGTCGGTTGCAGGGAGATATCGATAACCGCTTCCGCCTCCGCTTGTGTCATGTATTTCGGATCAGCCGCCAGACCGTTTGCATACATGATCGCCATTACTTCCGGATTGGTGGTTGAAGTCATGATGATACCCGGACTCAATAACTGCAGGGTCTTCCTGGCGACCAGAAATACTGTGTCCGTGGACTTTTTCTTTAACGTAAGGATTAGTGTACCGGGTATGGTCTGCGTGACAAAGGCGGTAGTCGTCAATATACATTTTTCGTTATTGGAACTGCTTAACTCCAGATATCCCGTGATCTCTCCCTCCAGCGACCACTCCGCCGTGAACTCACCGTTGACACCTGCAGTGGGTGTGCTCCAGGTATATATGTTCTCATCCTCGTTCGGATTGACCTTCCCGTTAATGGTGACACTTGCCGGATATGTCCTTTGTACAATCCTGACGGACTTTTCCGCATATACGGCGGCGCCTTGTGCCGGCCTGTGAACGGCACGGATAGTCAGTGCTGAAGTGGCGGTACCCGTTTCTGTGGAAGTCAGGTAACCGGTTGCAGAGTCAATAACGGTACCCTCCCTTGAACCGCTGATGATAGAGTAAGTGACGGTTCCCGGATGATCGGAGAAGACAGCGGCCGTAAATTGGGCGGCATCTCCTTCCAGGACAGATTCCGGACCTGCAAGGTATATCGCGTCCGGAGCGTTTACGTAAAACTCGTTTGTCCGGTTGAAGACCGAAGAACCGAAAGCGGCGGCAATCGTGTCGACTATCTCCTGTGACGAGGAGGTCAGTTTGACTTTTCCCTTCAGGATGATGTCGGCACCATTGAGCTTCATGCGGCAGATCTTCAGAAAATCCTCCGGTTCCACGTTCCCCCAGTTCACATTGTCCATATAAAGTACGCTGTCCACATCCTCCGCAACCTTGTGTCCTATCCAGAGCAGGGGAAAAGAAATAGATGCGGACAGTTTGGGACAATTCATGACGGCCAATGAACGGAGGTTCTTCCCGTTGTCTTCCAGCGTGATCCCGGAGGCAGAAAGGGAGGTCAGTTGCTCCAGCTTTAGTACCTGTATGCTGCCGGGCAGTGACAACGTCCTGACGGGCGCGCCTTTGGGCAAGGTGATCCCGGTCAGGCCGCTGCCCTTTGCAAGAAGCGTGTCAAGGTACAGGTTATATGATAGGTCCATGGTAGTGATTCCCTTGCATCCCCTTATGTCAAGGTGTTCCAACCGTTTTGCCCTGGCAATGGAAGACAGGGCGGAAAGAATCGTGTTCTCACTGATCCCGTTACCCAGAATCAGCCTTTTCAGCTTGGTACCAAGCGTTTCGTTCCACACATTGTTCAGTTCCACGTTGGACAGGCGGGGAAGGATGTTGCTTAGATTGACTTCCTGTAGGTTCACAGCGGAATATATCCGTACTGGATCCCCGATATTCAGCACCTGTGTGACGTTAAAAGAGTGGGATTCGCCCTCTTTTAGCGATACGCCCGTCTCTACCGGATTGTACACACCATAGCCGTATTCCATATCAATACCCGCCCGAATGGAGAATGACCAGCCCGGTTCGGTATTGTTGATCACTTTAAATTCAAACGCCTTTCCCTTAAAGTCTCCGGAAACGAATTTGGAGTCATACAACGAGAACCTGCGTGAAAGCCACCACCGACGGTGTGACTGGCGCTTTCCCTGCAGCATGGGAAGGTTATTGTTACCTCCGTTCGTGTAAGGCCCTATATATTTGTACTGCGCGTCCCGGTTGTAGACCCGCTCGTTCCAGCACCCCGCCTGCTTGTCGTCGAACACATCAATCACTCTGTCGTAGCTAAGTCCGTTTGTATAGAGGGCATCATCCACCTTCCGGACAATGGTCATGAATTCCGCGTCCGCTTCCAGAAGGTTCCACAGAACGCTGTCGTGCCCGGCATAAGCGTATGCCAGGCCACCGGAATCAGGATCGGACGACTGGCGGTCAATGGTGGGATCAAACGCCAGAACACCGTTATTCCGCAACCCGTTCACCGTATCGTTATCGTAGTTGATAAAGTAGAAATGAACGCCGTCCTCCGAGGTTAGCATCGCATTCTTTACCACCTGGTCGACTGCGCCGAAGCGCATCAGGTACACGTAATAGGCGGCCGTAAGATACACCTGCAGGTGGTCCCACTTCTGGACGGCAAAGGCCTGCGGATCATTGCGCATGGAGTTCACCCATACGGAGAATGCCTTCAGGTCGGCCGTATCCGGATCGGATGTGCCCGGGTACCGGCTCTCGAAAGCATCCGCCCAACGGGCGTCGAAGTCGCCCACATCCGTAAACAACGCAAGTGCATCACCGTTATTGAGTATCTCCCAGCACTGCATGCGGCTGTTGTCAAAGCCGGGTATCCCGATAAAGCCGAACACGCTTTCAGTCGACTTGTCATTGTTAAAATTGTATTTGCCGATGAATACTGGATCGGAGTCGGACGTCCGGCGGTAGAACAGCAGGACGGGAAAACCGTCTATGGCCGTACGCACGTCATAAGGATAACCGTTCGCCAGGGCCGCTTTCTGGGCGCCGGTACGGAACACGTACTGCCCGTCAAGCATGGAGTTGAAAAGGACTTCATTCCATAGCCGGGCGATCCCCGTGTTATGTGTTCCGGAACTTTCCGCAAAGTCGGCTTTCAAACACCAGCAGTCCACGGGTTGTGCACCCTGTCTGAAAGCGTACAGGTTATCCTCCGATTCCTTCCCGTTTACCGTAAGCACGGTATTTGCCAGCTTACGGGTATAGAAACGGAAGTTCTTCTTCGGATAAAGCATGGAGGAGGTACCCTGCGGCCTCATGGCAGCCCTTTTCATCGTAAAGCTGCGGGAAGGGTCCTGCAGGTTATAGTAGTCGATATCCACCGTGATCTGCGTGTTCTTGTTGGTGGTATTCTCAAGCGTCGGGATATCACCGGTCACCAGCATGACGGGAAGCTGCCCCTGCAGCCGGTCAATGGAGAAATCCGACGTGCCTTCACCGTAGATGTCGTTCCGGTCATACACTGCCAGCATCTCCTCTGTGGTGTCACGGTAAAGGGTATAGTTGTTCAGGATCTGGTCGGCGGAAAGTGCCGTGTTATACACACGTACCTGTTTCAGCAGGATTTCGGACTGGGGTATTCCGGTAAATGACAACGGGGTATCCGATATGAAATCGTCGGAGACACCGAAATTGATCGCACCGGATATGATGCCGTCCACATAAATAAAAACCAGCCCTTTGTCGGTCACTCCCGAGGCCTTGTTGATCACAAAGGAGATACGGATGTTCTCCTCGCTCTTATATCTGGCGGACAGGACGACTCCGCCGCGTGAGGTGATCCTTGCCTCGGATGCCGTAATCAAGATGCCGGTACCGGCGGCGTTGCGAAGATCGCAAAGCACGGCGGCGTCATCCGACACGTTGGAGGAAGCCAGTTCGAATTCCAGCGTCTTGCCCGATACTGTGGATCTGCCCGCCAGGGGCGCATAGTCAAAGAGGACAGACGCGCCGCTCTGCAGCAGGAGCCTGTTATTCACCCAGCCGGAGGTCTGCGTGAAGTTGAAGCCGGTAAGCCGGGCCGTATACCCGTTGCCCGCCCACACTTCCTTTCCGGCGGAGTTGTTCGTCTTGCCCGAAGCGTTGAAGCCCAGTTCAAGCGAGGCGGTGATCTCCCGGATATCCATGGAAGTACCCGCCACGGATGATCCTAAAATATATTCGGTATCGCCCGCCACCAGTCTGACCGTCACGGAACCCGTACCGGAAGGGATCAGCGTATATGTATTCACAAGCCCGTTTACAGATTCCAGGGAAGCCTGAAGGGTATCGTCCATATAAAGGTCGACAGCAGTTGAAACCGGGCTCATCGGATCGTATACGGCAAACTTCAATTCATACGCCACATACTGTACAAGAGTTATACCGGTATCATCAAGTACCTGTTTTTCATAAGCCAGGGCGATGAGGGGGGCAGTTTCCCGCAATGAGGAGTTTTCAATGATAATATCGCGATGCAATACCACGGAGTAGAACCGTTCGTTCCCGATGACCGTGTAAGCCCGGAACTCTATATAATGGGTGCCCCGAACCAGATCAGTCAACGGGATATACTTTACCCGGCTGGATGCAGTGTCCACTACTTCGTCCGTATTCCGGTCAAATTCCAAAGCCACGCCGTCCAGATACCATTCGAGCGTTTTCGTCCCGTAACCGGACACGGTAAAAGGGATTGCCAGAACCTTGTTTCCCGAGGCTAGGTCATAGACCGCGGAGATGTCTGTGTCGTCCGAGAGGGAAAGGTTGACCACCTGGTAGGTGACGCCCACGGTTGTAGCTGCAAGCGTGGTCTCACCCACAATACCGATCGTGATGCGGTTGGCTCCCTCCTTCAGATAACCGTCCACGTTGAAACGCACGGAAGTGCCCGCACGGTATTTCTGCTGCACCACTTTCTTTGTGTTACCCTGAAGGATCATGTAAGTACAGATTACATCCTCGCCGACACTGGAGCCGTTCTTGTTCCGGGTATCAAACGTGAATTCGATATAATTGCCTGTGCTACCCGCAGGAACGGCCACATAACTTTCCGAAAGCAGGGAAATTTCCGCGGAGTAGTTGGAAGGGGCATCGAACATACCGATTATAAGGTCTGTTCTGGCGGGATCACTCAAATAAGCATCCCTGCTTTCTTCATCCGCAAACACGGTATACCGGTTATTGGCCGGATCATAGTGGAAGATGCTGGCTTTGCTGTTCAGCTGCTCTTTTATAAATTCCTGCACACGGGCACCCGAAACGGGTAAATGGCCCGTGGATTCATCACCGCCCCAGTCGGTGTTCCTGTTTATTTTACCGTCATAAATCTTTGCCATAATTATCATTATTTGTTTTTCCAACCTTCGTCATTTATCCAGGGTTTCTCATTTACCCAGAATCCGGAACCGAAGCAGCTGCGTATAGCTTGCCATACCAATCCGGCACCTTTATATACGGCGGAGATTACCCTGCCGCCGGCAAATATCGCCGCTATCTGCTTACCGTCCTTGTAGATCATAGTTATTCCTCCTCATAGATATAATAAAAGATATCAGGATCGGGCTTCTTTATTTTTTCAAAAGCTTCCTCGCTCATAACCACATGCTTTTTATCAAAGGCCTTGTTTTTGTTATTAAGAAATCCCAGGACATCCGCTACCATTTGATTGGTAACGCTTTCCCTGTCCTCGGCCGTTTCAATTATCAGAATAAGGTCATCTATCTGCTTTTGCGTCTTCATAAGCTATATTAATTAAATTGTCTACCAAACTGTCCGGAATGTACCCGGGGTCTGCCGAACCCGTTGTCCGTTATATCCGGGGTGCGGTTGCTTTCCGTTTCCGCCAGGGTGAGCTTCAGGGTTACATCCCTGGGTTCTTCCGGACGGACCATGAAGGAGAACTCTTCAGCCGAAGGAATTACCTTGACCTCCTCTTCTGCGTACCCTATAAGGGTGACATCATCGGAAGCCAGCAAATCAAGCAGGAAAAACAGTTCGCCCGGACGCCGGTAACCGGTATTAACCGTAATGACACCCCGCGTGTCCGGACGTTCACGTTCCAGTACGTAATCATCCGTCAGTTCATCATAGCGCCTGAAATTGGATTCTTCGTCTTCTGGAGATTGTAATTCGACACTCGCCTTTCCCAGTATCTCGAACAGTTCATAAATCCCGTAGCTGTTAAGGAACCGGAGAAAATAACGCTCCCTGGATACCTTGCTCTGCTCGACGGCGATACGACATGCGATAATTCCGCCGACACGCACATCAAAGCAGCTTGCCAATATCCCGTTATTGAGAAACAGATTCCGACGTATGGCCGCTATGTTCAGTGCATATAATTTGCCCGGTTCACCTTCCAGAGTGATCTTATTGCCGCCCGTCAACTCCGTTACGGAAACTTCCTCGCCATTACCGGGAAAGATAAAAGGCAGCGGGGAAAGCTCCGTTTCCCTTATGGGAATTTTCCAGTCACCCGAACGTGTGGTGAAAAAGAAATTGCAATGAGGGTTAAGGAACTTCAAACTGAAAATATCTGTCCCTTTCTCCCTCAAACGTCTGAAGTTCTTCCTGGAAATGCCTCCCCTCCAGGCGGTAAAAGACAGGTCTTGTTCTTCGCCCCCTTCGTTCTCCACGTGTATTACCACATCGGCGGACAATCCAGAAAGTTCGGTTACAATTCCTGTATTATCCTGCAAGGTCGGTACGGGGCTTATTTCAGTCTCGATGATTTCGGCTATGTTCACACGAAAGTCACCTGTCCCGTTACCCTTGAAGATTTCCGTATTGTTCATACGGATACTGTAAGTAACCATAGAAGGGGAAAACACGGTAAGAAAGACCGGATTACGTGTGAAAGCGTTTCCCGTAGGATATAAACTGACTCTTAAAGTCTCGTCATTGGCACTCATGATACGGTAAGGTTGGTTGCGATGAAACTTCCTGTTAACTCATGCTCGCTTGACAGGGAAGTGACAAAACGCTCCCTTTCAAGCGAAGGATATACCATAAAATTATAGAAGTCCTCCAAGGTACCGCTATAATTGTTCTTCCACCTGTCATAAAGCTCCGTGACTTGTACAGAGCTGAAGGCGAGTAAGACATTATTCTGCTTTTCCATGATGCAAAAGTGGAGTTTATAAAGGCAAGGATAAAGGACGGAATCAACCGGAATATACTACAGAAACAAAAGAATCCACATACTCGAACTCGGATTCATACGTAACATCCCGATAATGACCGGGATCATGAATAGAACTTCCGGAATAATAGATACTTATTACTGCCGTTGCCTTACATTTATACCTCCTCTGCAATGTAATTCCCGCTGTCTGGGGATAGTTTTCAACCAGGTATTTATCATCGTTACGGGTCGTATAGCCGTCAAGTGAATAAGTGATTGATTTCATTTCGCTTACAGCGGTCGGTCTCTTATTCCATTCATCCCTTGCCTGCTGCAGGATCCTGTTCTTTTCAGTTTCTTTTGCAGATTCTAAAAGCGAATACCTGAATTCCCAGGCAAAAAGTTTGGATCCAAAAACCGGAGTCTCCTGTTCCTTATCCATATCGTAAGGTCCGATTAACCGGAGCGTCCTTAATGTCAGATCGACTGGAACGTTCTTTCCTGCCGGCAACGAATAGGAAAGGCCGTCAAGAAGAAGATACTGTCCCCGAAGTGATACAGGAGTCAGGATATCCATATTCATTAAACGGTGAACCGGTAGCAGTACATTTGCTTCGATCCGGTTGAAAGAATGTCTTAGAATAGCATCGTAGCGCTTCCAGAAATTAAAAAACAGACCGCTATCATATTGAAAAAGGAGCGATATTGTGTGCTTGCCTCCGTCTTTTAATATAACTTCTTCAGCATCGGAGGTATAAGGCAACACGGATCCGAAAGGATATTTGCTGTTCTGCGAAGAGGTAAACGCAAATACGAAAGATAAAGGTGTTTCCACCTTCTCCGAATCTTCCTCGTTGTTGTTGGAAGAGGTTTTAAGGTATGTATAACGGTGTACGTAATCAGCCAGGTATTGCGGGGAAAGAATACCGTTCGGAGCAAAGTCCATGGGGACGCATTCATCATCACTGCTCAATTCATTATCCTCCACATTATCGGTTTTACGATCCCAGGAAAAGAAACTGGAAGAGGAATAAGTAAGGCGGTTGTTATCTTCATCCCACTTGAACCACCGTCCCGTGGTTTCCTCATAATTAAGGTGTATCACCCGTTTAGAAATGTCAACCTTCGCCAATCTGGCCACTTGACGGTCCTTTAAATAATCTTCAAACCTTTCAACAGAGGGAGCTGCCCCGGTAAAGGAAGTCTTGGCCGATAACTTCATTTGCCGGGCCGTTTCATAAGTTATTAAAGGTTCGTCTGTCAGGCTACGGGATAAATCAATGTCCGGATCATCGACGATAATATCACGGATCAGCCGTAAGGTGGCAATTCTAGTATCAGAAGAAACACTATATACCAGCCCGAAGCGTACATATAGAGCGTTCAAAAAATCTTCGACCGTACAATCCGGCATTAAATCAGCATAGGAAAGATTCCCTTTGACACAACAATCCGCGGCATTATTCAGAATTACAAGGTTATAAAGTTCCCTGTCCGTCTTAAAAGGATTTTCCGTTATCCTATAACCGAACTCCGAAAAAATAAGTTCCAGCACACGCCAGACATACAGAAAAGCCGTTACACCGTAGCCTTCAGGAAGCGTTACCTCGGTCGGAGTACCGTTAATCAAAAGAGTTTCTGTTCGTGCCTGGTAACGCAATTTATAAACTTTGCTTCCTTCAGAAACGGGTGTGATATAATTCAAGTATTTAGGGTAAAGTCGGTTATCTTTCGAATCGTTACCGGTCATGATCTGGAACACGGCATAATCAGCCTGATAGCCTCCCAGAACTTGTTGCAGATGTACACAAAGGGAATTAACACTGCTGTACTTCTTTACAGGTAGTGTCATTGCATTTAATTTCTTAGCCTTCCAAGCACTATAGGCTTCCGAATTATCAAAGCCGATGTTAAGGGTGACACCTTCCTTCCGGCCTGCGGAAACGATATTAATCTTTCCGGTGCGTTTATATACACCGTCCAGAACAGTACATGACTGATCCTCATTCATGGGCTTTACTCCCATATCAAGCCGGTGGGCAAATCCGGTTATTCTAGCATTATTGCCGGTACACGGAACCGTAACTGGTACGGTCTGTGATCCCCGGTCATTCATGACGGGGGATTTTTCATCAATCTGTACGGTAAAGTCACCCCCTAAATCCAGGTAACCTCTATTTGTCTTAATCTTTAGCATAATGATTACTTATTTTCCGCGTGTAAAGGTGTCGCGGGCATTATCTATAATTTCTTTTGCCTTTTCGAAGTCCTGATAAACAATATAGGCCCTTATCTGCCGGATAGCATCACAGGAAGCACGAAGTTCCTTTACCGCCTCCAAAAATTCCCGGTAAGAAGAATCTCCTGCAGGAGAGGTAACGTAACCGCCTTCCGCATATTCACCCGGATTCTGTGGCAACGGGTTCGCATTGGTACGCTGCCGCCTGATCGCTTCGATAGTGCTAACAGCGTCGATTACTTTAGGATTATTCATTTCCGGCTGTGGTACCACATATTCCCCCTTATGAACTACGCCAGCCACTTCATAGCGTCCGCCGGGACCGGTGTAACCGCCTTCCGAATACCCACCACCAGAAGAACCGGAAACAACACGTTCGGCGGTTACTTTTTTACTGCCTGCTGTATTACTTACAGACATATTTTTCACCTTTTCCCGTTCAACTTCTGCAAGTGCAAGCTGGGCGGCACCGGTAACTCCCATTATCGCGGCCGCTGCAATAGCGGCAGGGGG
>ENA-ORNW01001484-ORNW01001484.1-human-gut-metagenome-genome-assembly--contig:-NODE-1484-length-17822-cov-35.076997_pt1 | contig 17822 bp, 16 predicted proteins | sample MGYA00242121_ERZ509034 | MGnify/ENA primary metagenome ERZ509034 (study PRJEB26280, sample SAMEA2338689) | human gut metagenome | biome: human gut; feature: human-associated habitat; material: faeces... | reverse complement strand
TAAGAGACTTCCCAACCGCTTGATTAAGAAGTCTTTTAGAGCATACAACACCGGCAGCGAGCTTATATTTCTTATATTGACGCAGGGCAAAATGATCCGGGTCTTTCTGTTCCAGCGCGTCAAAGAGAAGGTCAACGGCATTTTTGAACGACTCATCATCCTCACGGACTTCCATTGCGTTCAGCATTTCTACCAGTGTGGCAAAATTCTGTTCGTTTGCCGGAGCCTCATAATAGATATATCCGATCAGTGCCGTATAGAGCAGGGTTTCTGCCTTGACCCAGAAATCGTCTCCGGCTTTTCCTTCGCCTTTGGTATTGGCGATTAGGGTAGTGACGATCTTCAGAATATCTTTCTCGGAATGAATGTAGGCGAACGGGTTAAAGTGCATACTTTTCTGGAAATTGATCGTATTGAATACCCGTATTTTATAGGACTCATAGATGATCTTTCCTTTTTCATTACGCACAGGCTTTCCGTCCTTGTCCAGCTTTGGTGTGCCTCGCTGCAACATCTTTCCGCATTCCACAAGGACTGTACCTTTCGGAACAGTTTTGTCAAGATAGAAAACGGAAGTATTACTGATAATTTTCACTTTAGAAATTGGCGGCTTTTACATCGTCACGCATCAGGCGTTTCACCTTATCTTCCAGCGTGTCCTTGCTCTCCTTGCTGAAATGAACGCAGACAACATAGGTGGTGCCGCCTATCCTCATGTTGAACGTTCCTGCCGGAATTTCCTTGTGTTCCTTTGCTGTGTTTGGCGTTTCTTTCATTCAATACCTCCCAAATTAGGTTCTGAAAATCAAGAGGTCATTTTGACCACTTGATTTTGTGTGTATGGCAACTGCTGCACGGCGTAACCAACAGCTCATTTTACGGAATTTGCCCTGCAAAGTGGGGTGGTTCGTTTTGAACCACCCTACATCAAGTGACAAAAGTTGTCATTTGATTCCGCCTGTGCTGCGGTTAAAATCAGTGGTTCATTTTGACCCACTGATTTCCGGCGTTGCTTTGCGGGTGCAGAATGCCGGACAGGGTGTGTGTCGGCAACGAAGTCCGGCAACGGGCTTCAAAAAACCTGCAACATCGTCCTGTCCGTCTCTTATATTATTTTTATTCTTTTCTTTGATTTCTATGTTGCTTTCGTTGTCAGAGAAGGAAAAAGCCTTATGGATAAAGGGTTTTCAAGTGGTTAGCCCGGCAACGGGGTCGGCAACGGGATAGCAACCAGCTCGGCAACGGGGTCGATTTTTTAGAATGGAAGCTCTATCTGTTGGGCTTCTTCCTCGGTCAGCTCACGAAAACCGTCCGGCAAAATTGAGCCTGTTGCCGCTGGCTCGTTGCGGAAAGCGGCTCGTTCCCAGCCCCGCTGTCTGCCGTACTTGGCAAAGATGCGGGGATTGGAAAACGCCGTCCAGCCCTCGATGCTGTTGTTCATGATTTCATTGATCTCTCGGATTTCCCATTGCTTCGGCTCGTCAAAGGAATGGTTCAGAGCTTCCGCATAGATCAGCTTGGAGCAAACCTGTGCGCCGCTGTAATTGTCAAGGAAGGACTGTATCAGCCCCGCCTTGGTGTCCTCCGGCATGAACTGCCTTTGCAGCACCTTCAGCTCCTTGTTCATTTCCTTGGATAAGGTCAGCCTTACAGGGAAGTTGTGATAGAAGAACATGGCTTCCGCCCACATCAGATCGATATACGCCCTCGATGCGGCTTCATCTTCCAGAATGTGAACCTTGGCGTTCTCTGCGTGTACCATGATGGGCAGGAACCTTCGGTTGCCGCTTCGGTCGAGGGGAAGGAAGTCCAGCGTATTGGAGCTGCCGCCGAACACGCATTGCCGCAGTCGGTCTGCCGGATGGGTTTCATACGGCACTTTATAGGTTTCCTTGGCTCTGCTGATGAATGACTTAATATCCTCAATGCTCTTGGCGTTGGCGGTGGCGATCATCTCGGACATTTCGATAATCCAATGTCCCTGCATCTTGCGGTAAACATTGTCATCGTCAATTCGTTTCAGGTCGTCGGAGAACCATTCGTCCCTTACCGCCAGCAGCCGGAAGAAGGTGGACTTGCCCGCGCCCTGTCCGCCGACCAGACAGAGCATGACTTCAAATTTGCAGCCGGGCTTGAACACTCTGTTGATGGCTCCCAGCATGAACAGCCTCAGGCATTCGTAGCTGTACTCGCTGTCCTCCACGCCGAGGAACCGGGGCAGGGCGTAACGGATGCGCTCCGTGCCGTCCCATTCCAGACTGTTCAGGTAATCACGGATGGGGTGGTACTTGTTGCAGTCCGCGACAATGGAAATGGCTTTTTCAATCTTCTTTTCGCTGGTCAGTCCGTACTTGTCCTCCAGATAGAGCATGAGGTAATTAAAGTCCGTGTCGTTCAGGGTCGCTGTGGGCTTCTCCCACCAGAGGGTCTTCACAATATCAATGCGCTCCGTCAGAATGTTGTAGCGGATAGCACCTTGCAGATAGGGGTCGTTCTGAAACACGGTCAGACAGTTCCGTATGCTGTTTCGGATAGCTCCGTTATCGGTCAAGTCCAGACTTCCCCTGACTTCTTCCACGGTCATGCCCGTCTGGGTGTTCTGCAAATCGCCGTTCAAGTCTTATCACCTCTTTTCTTTGCTCGGCAACCAGAGCCTTCTTTTCTTCGGCTGTGCCGTACAGAAGAACATCAAGCAGATATTCGATGTGGCTTTCTCTTTGCAGGGCTTCCACGAACAGCGGATGCCATTCGTCCTCCGGGTGCTTTGGTGCGTATTGCTGCTTCCATGTCCTGAGATGATGGAAGTAATCGGACAGCACCTTGTAGCACCTGTTTTCCTCCTGCCGGTATCTCTGTTCCGGGGTTGGCGCTCTTATCTTGGGTCTGACGGATGGCTTTTTCCGTGCGTCATAGGGAATGGAGAAATCGTCCGCCAGCTTCATAGCGGCTTCCTTGCCGGGCAGTCCGAACAGGCGGGAAACAAAATCAACTGCATCTCCGTCCGCTTGACAGGCAAAGCAATGAAAACGCTTGTCCAGCTTCATGCTCGGATTCTTGTCATTGTGAAACGGGCAGACTGCCATGCCGTGACGGTTGACCCGAACGCCGTACATCTCCGCCGCCTGTCGGGCGGTAACTTTACCTTTTACTGCTTCAAAAACATTCATCGCATCTTCCTTTCAGGGAACAAAAAAAGACACCCGACATTTTCACAAGGAAAACGGCAAGTGTCTTAAAGCTCCATATCCTCTTTTTTGTGCTGTGTGGGTTTGCGCTCCGGCTCCGGCTGCTGCTTCTCCTTTTCAGAATCGTGCTTCAATCTTTCGGTTACGGAGTGCTTCGGTTCGGGCTTCTTCTCAACTGCCTGCTCCGGCGCAAGGACTTTGCCGACCCAGTAGCGAATATCCTTCATCGGCTTCAATTCCTCTCTGACGGCTGCAAGCTGCCCGGCAAGCTCGGCATGGGAGCTTTTCAGATCATCGTATTCCGTTTGCAGAGCGTCCAGATTGACGTTCAAATCAACGCCCTGCTTTTTCAGATAACGGAACGCTTTGTTGAAGCTGTCCAGCTCGTCCCTGTGGCTTTCCGCAAAGGCGGCTTGCCTTGTTTTCCAGCCGATTTTCAGATACTTGTCATGGACTGCCTTGTGTGTTTTGCAATCGGCAACGGCTCTTTGAATGCCCGTAATGACCTGCATACGTTTCTCGGCTTTCTTCATAGCTGCGCTGATTGTCTTGGCTTTTTCATTCACGCCTTGCAAGGCTACGTCCAAATCTTCCAGCGTGAAAAGTTCATGGTTCTGCAAATAGTTCATAGCTTGGGAAACGGTTTTCAGGTCATCGACCGTGCCTTTCTGCTGTCCGTATCTCGACCACTCGCTGCGCTCCGCCTTTCGCAGATTCAGATAAGAGCTGAGAAGTGCGGTAAGCGTGGGGGAAGTATTTTTCTTATCCGCTTCCGTTTCCGCAAAGGCGGCTTTGGTGGCTTCCAGAATCTCCGCAATCCAGCTCCGCAGATTTTTGATGGTTCTGCGGACAGCGTTCATCATGCGGTTCGCCGCTTGAATATCCCGGTTGAGATTGCCGATGTTGGTTTCAACGCCCTTGCGCTCCAAGGCGCAGACGGCGGCTCCCATATGGACTGTCGGGACAATATCAAGTCCCTGCCTTTCATATGAGCGCATATCCACTCGTTCGGGGCTTCCCGACATTTCAAGATAACGGTTCTGCACAATCTCCCAGCCGTGCCGCCATTCCTCGGCGTGGTACTGCTCGTTCCAGTCAACGGTATCCTCCTTGTGGCTTTTCCATCTGCCGGAGGGCAAGCGGATTCGTTCGCCGTTCTCGTCAATGTCGTAAACCTTGCGGCTCTTGGGCATCCACTTTCCGTTTTCGTCAATGGCTCGCATGGTCAGCATGATATGGCAGTGCGGATTGTGTCCCGGTGGGTCAGGGTCGTGTATCGCAAAGTCACAGCACATTCCTTTGGAAACAAACTGTTCCTCGCAGTATTCCTTTAGCATCTGCGGACATTTTTCAAGCGGAACTTCCCTCGGAAGGGCAAGCACGAAACGCCTTGCAAGCTGTGCGTTCCATTGCTTCTCAACTTCTTCGGCGGAGTTCCAGAGCGTTGCCCGGTCTGCATATTCCGGCGGTGCGTTTGCCGGAAGCAGGATTTCCGTGTAAACAACTTCGGGCTGTTTCCTGCGGTGGTCTTTGGATTTCTGGTCGTATTCGGAGAACAGCTTTTCTCCGGCTTGATAGGCTGCTCCGGCAACGGCAGAGCTGCCTTTGCTGCGCTGGACGATGCGTATATTCAGATGGGGAACAGGCATTTTGTTGAACCTCCTTTCTCGGCGCAATAAAAAATGACCGCTGCTTTTCGGCACGGTCGGGCAGTGTGTATTCACTTGTTGTCGGGGAATGATTGCTTGCAATCGTTCCTCGGCGGCAAGTCCACAAAGGGGTAGCTGGCAAAGCCAGCGCAGGGGAAGTGTAGCTTCCTCCGGATGAATGGAGCAAGGGACTTTTGCGGAAATCATCAGGCTCCCTGCAAGGGGCTTTCGGCAGAACGCAATGCACAACCTTCAGGTGGTGTATAATTGCGCCCTCGTCCAAAGCCGAGGGTTTAGCCACTGTCCGTTGTCAGCTCGTTCTTTCGGTTCTCAATCAGCAGATTCAGCTTCTTTTGAACCGCTTCGCTGTGGAAGATGAAGGTCAAAAGCTCCATCACGTCATCGTCTGTCAAGATAGTCGGCTCACGCAAAAAGGCTTCCAGCATCCCGGCACGGGTGCAAAGGCGGTGCGTGCGCTCACCTCTGGTCAGGCGTTTCAATTCGCTCTGCAACCGCTTCTCCTTGTGCTTGGCTGCGGTCAGCTTGCGCTCCGCAACATACTGTTTGTGTTTCAGTTTTTCCAATTCTTCGCTCACGGGCAACTTCTCCTTTCTGATAATGGGCAAAACAAAAGCGACCAACTTTTTACGGTTGATCGCCTTTGGGGTTATTGGTATCTCGCTTTACACGTTTCTGTATATCCAGTTTTCCAGACTATCCTTACGACACGGAACAACCTCAACGCCTAATCCTACAATCAGCGTACTCGAACTGGGCGTAACCTGTACTGCTACTACGGGCTTTCCGATAGAGATAGCGTATTTGATTTCATCGATTGACATTCCATTATTGTTTGCGGGACGATTCGAGCAAACGACAACGCTTGCATAGCGTATTTGCTTTTGAATCTGCGGGTCAACATTGTAACGCCTATCAATACTATCAAAGGGAGAACTTGCTGGAACCGAATAGTCGCGGACTTTGTATTTTGTCCTATCCAACAAGGCGCTTATCGTAGAGTAATCATCATTATTCCATCTGTGCGGTATAAAGACATTGATCATTTATGTACCTCCTAAATTATTTGTTCATCAGAATGAGTTCATGGTTGGCTGATGGATGGTTGGTTACATCTTTGGAGTGTTATGAGAATGAAAATCACTACATAAAGAACGCAAAAAGCATAAGGCAAGACTTTTTCCAACTTCGTGCCCTCAATGTATTTTTTGCTTTTCTTTAGGGACTGCCATTCATCAGAAAAAGCAGAAACAGGCAAACTCTGTTCTAATTTGTTGATGACCTCAAACTTTGCCCTGTTCAGTTCTCTGAAATTTCTGATAAAGAAAATCCAAACGACGCAGACAATGATGCCGGACACGAGCAACATAATGGTTTTTGCGTCCCAAATAAAGGAAGCAGCTGCAACGATTGCAAGATTCAGCGTAACAAAAAGATTGTTCATCGCATCTCTACGCTGACTGACCGCATTTGCCATCTCAACGCAGGTCTGCCATTGCGTCAACAAGGTTTCTTCGCTTTTATCCGTGCCAATTTCAACTGATTGCTCTTTTTCATCCATCTGAACACCTCCCATTTATACCTGTTTGTCATTTTCGCAGAGTTCTTTCAACGCTCTTCCTCTGCTTTAAGTTCCGCAATTCCCAGCCCGAAGTATTTCTCAAAGAACACTTTCAACTTCTCAATGATGCCTTGCTTCTTTTTGGCTCTGCTGCCACCGCCGAAGCGTGATACAGGGGGCATGAGCTTATCAATCTCTGTTCCTGTAGTTTTCAATGCCCCATCACGAAACGCATTGGCAACAAACTTTCGGGTTTCTTCCGGCTTCAGCTTTTCACTCGTGATGATTTCGGTCAAGTCTGTTTCCTCCTGCTCCAGAACAAATCTGCGCCAATCGTCAGTAACCTGCGTATCAACATTGACCTGACTGATGAATGCTTCGATGAGCTCTTTCTTGCTGCGAAGCTGCATACTTGCATCTACCGCCTTGCGGATGGAGGTAAGGATTTCTTTGTCCTTGCAGTTGCCGTCATGGTATTTTTCGACCAGCATAAGTATGTAGTCGATGTTGATTTCCACCTGTTTGATAAGCTCGATTTCAAATTCGATATCGTCCGTAATATCTTCCTTTTCTGCATCGCCCTTTTTGCGGTACTTGTCGTAGAGGTCAAGATAGATGCTCTGATAATTCTGCAAATCCCTTGCGGCAATACTGTCCATTTCCTCAAACTGGTCAAAGGATGAGAGAATATTTCTCATGCTGAGGATAGTGCCGAACAATCTGATAAAATCTTTCTCTGCCTGGTCTCCGATAATTTGAGTGTCGAGAGGATATTCAGCTTCCAGTTTTTCAAGCAAATCTACATAGCCGGGATGATACTTGCCGTCATTATCTTCATAGCCGTTCCAGTAATCATTGAAGCTCTTGAGCAGAACAATGCCGCTTGCATTCTTATCTCCAAAGAGAGCGATTGCATCATCCGTAGCCTTCTGCAAATCACGGAAGCAGACAATGTTGCCGTAGGTCTTGACGGAGTTCAGAATACGGTTGGTTCTGGAATAGGCTTGTATCAGTCCGTGCATTTTCAAATTTTTGTCCACCCACAAGGTGTTGAGCGTTGTAGCATCGAAGCCTGTGAGGAACATATTCACAACAATCAGAAGATCCACTTCACGGTTCTTCACTCGCATAGACAAATCCTTGTAGTAGTTCTGGAACTTATCGGAGGACGTGTCGAAGTTGGTGTTGAACGCTGCATTGTAGTCGAAAATTGCGCTTTCAAGAAAATCACGGGAGGTCTGGTCAAGTGCATCGGTGTCGAAGCCTTCCTCTTGCAGAACATCTTCGGGGTCATCCTCGTTCGCGGCGTAGCTGAAAATGGTTGCAATCGTAAACTGTCGATGACTTTCGGCAAGCTGCTTCTTGAACTCCGTATAATATTTCATCGCCATGGGGATGGAGCTGACAGCGAACATGGCATTAAAGCCCGCCATACGCTTGCCCTTCAAGGAATAGAAGCTGTTGCGTTTGGTTTTCTGGTCAAAATGCTCCAGCGTGTATTTGACGATTTCCCGAATACGCTCCGGCGCACCCATCGCCCGTTCAATGTCGATTGCTGAAACATTCTTGTCCTTGATGTTTTCTTTTTCCTTGACCGTATTCACATAGTCGATACGGAACGGAAGCACATTGCCGTCATTGATAGCGTCCACGATGGTGTAGGTGTGGAGCTGGTCGCCAAAGGTCTGCGGCGTGGTCAGCAGCTCCATGTGCTTGCCTTTTCCTGCATTGGCGGCGAAAATCGGTGTGCCGGTAAAGCCAAACAGATGATAATTCTTGAACGCCTTAACAATCTTGGCGTGCATATCTCCGAATTGGCTGCGGTGGCACTCGTCAAAGATGATAACGCAATGCTTGCCGAACACTTCGTGTCCCTTGTTTTTCGAGATAAAGATGTCCAGCTTCTGAATGGTCGTGATGATGATTTTATATTGATGATAGCCGCCTTTTTCGTCCCTGTCCTCAAGCTGTCTCTGCAATACTCTGGTAGAAGCGTTGCTGTTGGCAGAGCCTTTTTCAAAGCGGTCATATTCTTTCATGGTCTGATAGTCCAGGTCTTTTCTATCGACCACGAACAGAACCTTGTCCACATAGGGAAGTGCGGATGCAAGCTGTGCGGTCTTGAAAGAAGTCAGCGTTTTTCCGCTTCCTGTGGTATGCCAAATATAGCCGCCTGCGTCAATCGTTCCGGTCTTTTTGTAGTTGGTGGAGATTTCGATGCGGTTCAAGATGCGCTCGGTGGCTGCAATCTGATAGGGACGCATAACCATCAGAATTTCTTCCGTTGTGAAAACACAATACTTGGTCAGCACATTCAGAATGGTGTGCTTGGCAAGGAAGGTTTTCGTAAAATCAATCAGGTCGGCAATCACCTTATTGTTGCCGTCTGCCCAGAAGGAAGTAAACTCAAAGCTGTTGCTTGTTTTCTTCGACTTCTGTTTTGCGGATTCGCCCATTTCCTTGATGTGGCTGTTTCTGGTGGTGTTGGAATAATACTTGGTATGCGTTCCATTGGAGATAATGAAAATTTGCACATATTCATACAGCCCGCTCGCCGCCCAAAAGCTGTCCCGCTGATAGCGTTTGATCTGGTTAAAGGCTTCACGGATTGCAACGCCACGGCGTTTCAGCTCCACATGGACAAGGGGCAGACCGTTCACCAAAATGGTCACATCGTAGCGGGTGTCATGGTTGCCCTCGCTTTCCTCGTACTGATTGATAACCTGTAAGCGGTTGTTATGAACGTTCTTTTTGTCTATGAGCTGAATGTTCTTGGAAGTTCCGTCATCTCTGCGGAGCACCTTTACATGGTCGGTCTGAATGGTGCGGCTCTTTTCAACAATGCCATCGTTAGCATTGGCAAGGATCTCCGTGAAGAAGCGTTTCCACTCGCTGTCAGTAAAGGTATAGTTATTGATCACTTCTAACTGCCGCCGCAGGTTGGTAATCAAGCCGCTTTCATCGTGAACAGAAAGATACTCATATCCCTGTTCACAGAGCAGGCGGATAAACTCCTTTTCCAGTGCTGCTTCGCTCTGGAAGCTGTCAGACCGTGCGCTCTCCGGCGTATATTCCGCAACAACGGTGCTCTCATTGCTTGCGGCAATGATGTTATAGGTGCTCATGCGGCAACCTCCTTCGTTTACTGCTCCTTGAAAGTCAGCAGTTTATCTCTGTAGTATTCGTATTGCTTTGTCCTCGCCTCGATCTCTGCCGGCAAGCCGGAAGTCAGGTCGTTGCAAAGAGCGTCAAAGCGGTCAAGGATGGAAACGATACGTTCCTGTTCGCTTGTGGTGGGGATAGGTACGCACAGTTGTTTCAGTGCGCCCATATCTACGCTGTTAAAATTACCCTGAAACAAATGTCCTTTACACCATTCATCCACCTTGTAGAAGTAGTAATTCATAAACCGCATATTGACCATATCAGCAAAAGCGGCTTTCGGTGTAAAGAAGGAAAACCTTTGATTGCCAAGGCACTCGACCGTAATCAAGGCGTGTTCGCCGATGGTCGCAGAAGTGGAGAGCGCAATCGAATTTGCGGGAATCTTCCTTCCGCCTTTTACGGCTGCTTCGGTAACTTTTTGCAATGCACTCGAAAGAACGTGTCCGTTCATGCGAATGTCCTCCATGCGGAACCAATCTACCGTTCCGTTTGTCCAATATTCGGGATTCGTCTTTGACGGCGTATAACCGTTCCGAATATCAAAAATCTTTTCAAGCGGCAGCAAAACATAACCGAAAACATATTGACACAGCCGAATCAGCGCATTATACTCGTCTGTCTGTCTGTCTGTCTGTCAAGATTGTCCTGCCGCCCTCTGCAAATGTCAAGAGCTGTTCCCTGTAAAGTTCATATTGTTTTTTACGGGCTTCAATCTCCGCAGGCAGACCGATTTTCAGGTCGGAACAGATAGCGTCGAAGTTGTCAAGGACGTTGACTAAACGATTCTGCACATCAAGTGCGGGAACGGGAATTTCATACGCAAGAACTCTTTGAAAATCCAGAGAATCAACCGTTCCGCCTTGCTTCTTTGTAGATTTGCGAATGTTCTCTGCGTAGGCTTGTAAAGCGTGAAATACATAACGAGAAGATATTCCCTCCTTGACCACAAGTGCCTTTATATCCTGATTGACCGTTGTTTTGAACGGAACATAAGCAACCGGAAAAGTATGCTTCAAAATGCCGGAACGAGTAACAACGGCAATCGTTCCCTCCGGCAGCAATGCCATACCTCCCTCGTCAAGAGCCTTTTCGGTCAAATGGTCCTCGGTATCTTCAAGCGTTGGAGCTTTCATGTCTTTAGATGAAATCCACGGAATAGTGCCATTCTCCCAAAATTCTTTATTAGCCGTAGACGGAGTTTTCCCACCACTCCACTTTCCAAGGTTGGCAACGGAAACCATCTTGCTTTCGTTTTCTGGTCGTTCAAGCAGTTTAGTTCTATAATACTCATACTGCTTCTTCCTCGCTGTAAGCTCCGCTGTAAGCTCCGCTGTAAGCTCCGCTGTAAGCTCCGTGAAATTGTCCAGAATACGGACAATTTCACTCTGCACAGGCAGAGGGGGAACGGGAATTTGCACATGTTCAATACTGGAGACATGAACGTGGGGGACTCCTCCTCCCTTTTTCGTCGAATAAATGAACTCTTGGATACTCGTCAAAAAGTAATATAGATACTTCGTAGAGAGCTGTTCGTTTCCCTTGATGGAAAACGCATCACAAACAAATATCGGTCTGTCCCAATACTGGACGTAACCCGCTCCCGCGCCGCTCCCCGCAACGGTGATTGTCTCACCCTCCCTGTTGAACGTATCGCAATAATAAGCGGGTTCGCGTCCCCCGGAAATGACAGGAATCTCACCCTCATACACATTCTTTTTGGTAATGGAAGTGCCTCTCTGCATTTCCGCGATTTTGCCCAATTCATGATATTCCACGCCATTCGGGCAAAGTTCCTCTATAAGTTGTTCAAGTTTCGTCATATTACGACCTCGTTTGCGCTAACAGGTTCAAAATATGTGAAGAATAACTGCTTTTGCAAATTATCCACCTGTTTGCTTTATTACATAATTGTTTGTTGATTTTTTCTATCCACTCACTTTGAGCTTGGACAAATCCTCCGAACTCACTTTTGCTGGCTTCTTCAGATAAGCAACAACAAATAGCAATTCGAGGGGCTACGGGAAAAACATATTTTGCATCGGAGAAAGAATCTATAAGTACCGGCATATCGGAAAGAACATACGGATTGTCGTTTGGCGCTGTCAAAACGTAAATTGAACATTCGCTGAGTATAAATGACGCAGTATATTCCAACAGACTTTGTCCTTTTAACTGTTCCTTGGCATCCTCACTCAACACCAACCCATTTTCTTTTAAGTATTCAAAACCACTTTCTCTTGATAAAAGCATCATGCGATAGGTAGCTTTATCGTATATCTCTTTATCTACATCACTTGTAAATTGTCCTTTTGGGCTGTTGTTTATTATTTCTCGTACCATCGGAAGCCGTACCAACTGCAACGCTATAAATAGTGCAAACGCAACTTCTTCATCCAGAGACAATGTCTGTCTATTGGATAAGTTACTATCTACTTCATGTAATACATTTGCGATAGGCCCCTCAATTTGAGCAAACTTATTTTCTATTACGTTTCTGTCAAAATAAGAGCCATCCAAATTTTTTGTCTCATACATATCTTTTTCAAATAGTATGGCGGTTGCCTTTGATGTGATTGCTCTTATTGGAGAAGATTGCTTGTCGATAATGCAAAGCAAACCATTCTCGTCTGCAAAATTCCGCATGATAAACTGTGGCACATAGTGTTGCTTAATTACAGGCAAAATTTTCGTCTCCTTTATGATCCTATCTCCGCAATAATTCTGTCAATCTCCTCACGGAGAACCTGTTCACGGGCAACGATTTCCGCTATCTCTGCATTGAGCTTCACAATGTCTATTTTCTCTCTGGTGTCCTCGGCTTCTACATAAGTGGAAACAGAAAGATTATAGTCATTGTCCGCAATTTCCTCGTAGTTTGCCAGATGAGAGAAGTGTGCTTCCTCGGCTCGATTGGCAAAGGTATCCACGATTCTTTCGATGTTCGCCGGTGTCAGCTTGTTGTTGTTCGTTACCTTGATGCACTCGCCGGAAGCGTCGATAAACAGGGTTTTGTTGTCGGCTTTGCCTTTTTTCAGCACCATAATGCAGGTCGCAATGGAAGTTCCAAAGAACAGATTGCTCGGCAGTTGGATAATGCAATCAATAAAGTTGTTGTCAATCAGGTATTTTCTGATTTTCTGCTCTGCGCCGCCACGGTACATAATGCCGGGGAAGCAGACGATCGCTGCTGTGCCGCCTGTTGCCAGCCACGAAAGGGAGTGCATGATAAAGGCAAGGTCGGCTTTAGACTTCGGTGCGAGAACGCCAGCCGGAGAAAAACGAGGGTCGTTAATCAGCAAAGGGTTGTCATCGCCAGCCCACTTGATGGAATAAGGTGGATTGGAAACGATCAGTTCAAACGGTTCATCGTCCCAATGCTGCGGTGCGGTCAGCGTGTCCTCACAGGCAATGTCAAACTTATCAAAGCCAATATCATGCAGAAACATATTGATACGGCAGAGGTTGTAAGTAGTGATATTGATTTCCTGCCCATAAAAGCCGTTTCTGACGGCATCTCTTCCCAAAACCTTTTCGGCTTTCAGAAGCAGGGAGCCAGAGCCGCAGGCAGGGTCATAAACTTTATTGATTTCAGTCTTGCCCACCGTGCCAAGTCTGGTCAGCAGTTCGGAAACATCCGCAGGCGTAAAGAACTCACCGCCGGATTTTCCTGCCCCGGATGCGTACATGGTCATCAGATACTCATAGGCATCGCCAAAGGCATCAATATCATGATCCTTTACATCGCCGAGGTTCATGTTGGCTACGCCGTGCAGGAGTTTTGCAAGGCGTTCGTTTCTCTTTGCAACGGTAGAGCCGAGTTTGTTGCTGTTCACGTCAAAATCATCGAACAGCCCGGCGAAGCTGCTTTCGGAGGAAGAACCCTTTGCGGATGCTTCGATATGGTTAAACACACGCTCCAAGGTTTCATTCAGATTTTCGTCGTTGTCGGCTCTGAGATTGACATTGCAGAACAGCTCAGACGGCAGAATGAAAAAGCCTTTTTCTTCTACCAAGCCGTCACGAGCTTCCTCGGCTTCGGCATCCGGCATTTTTGCATAGTCAAAAGCGTTGTTCCCGGCTTCATGTTCGCCGGAATTGACATAGCTTGTCAGATTTTCGGAAATATATCGGTAGAACATCGTGCCAAGGACATAGTTCTTGAAATCCCAACCGTCCACAGCTCCACGAAGTTCATCAGCGATTGCCCATATCGCACGGTGCAGCTCGTCCCGCTCCTGCTCTTTCTTTGTATCAATCATTGTTTCCGTTCTCCTTTTCATCAGGTATAAATTCCAGAATATCGTCAACGCCGCAATCGAGGGCAAAACATAGCTTTTCAATGCTCTCCAATGAAACATATTGGTCTCTTCTAAGTCGGGTTAAAATGTTGGCACTAAAGCCTGCCTGTTCTGTCAATTCAGCCGTTGCAATACCACGGTCGATTAACAGATGAAATAGTTTTTTATATGTAACAGCCATAGTACCCTCCCGATTTAAGAATATCCTTGTCTATTGTATCACGATAATGTGAATTTTTCAAGCGGCCGGGATGAAATGTCGTGATTTAATCGTTTTGAAGCCGCAGAACCTTAAAAATGAGAAAATCGGTAGAAATACTCCTTGCTACGCAATAGCGGTCAAAACATCGAGTACAGCCCCGACGTTTTGACCGCATATCGCCCCTAAACGCTACATTATTTTGTTCGGCTCTGGAACCCGGTTTGCTTGGCGTTCTCGCTTGCTTTCCGTCTGCGTTCCTCGCTCATGGGCGGTTGCAGACGGATGGACAGTCGGGATCTGTCCAGCACATAGGAAACGCCGCCTTGCTCATGGGTCTTTTCCTGTCGGCAGAGGTCGGGGTACTTCTTAGCGAACAGCGCCAGCCGCTTTTTCAGTCCGGCGTTGAAGGTGTAGATGCTTGCCGTATCTTCGCCCTCGTTGAACAGAATGATGGTTTCCTTTTCATACTTCGTCAGCTTCGCCATAATCGTCCTCCATATCGTAGCTGCTGATTTCTGCCAGCCGCAAAGTCAGTTCCGCTTCATAATAACCGTCCATTTCCATGCGGAGCGTGGGGGAGAAGCAGCGATACCAGTCGTGCGCTTCCTCGGCACTCAGCTTGATTGCAAGGTCGTTGAACAGCTCTCCGGCAACAGGGTCGGGTGTGATAGCCGCCAGCATTTGCAGACGGTCAACCGTTGCCCTGTGGTTGGGGCAACCGAAGGTGTAAAGGGCTTTCTTCTCGTTGATGTTCAGTTTCATAGTGTGTTCCTCCTTGATTTTTGATAAATGAAAAGCGGCAGGGACTTCACAAAGAAATACCTGTCGCTTTTGCTTCGGTATGAAATTAGCGGGTCTGGACTTGGAATATCAGCAGTAAATCAACTCATGCTTGATGATTTCCTCGGCTCGGCTGCGGATGGAGTTCATGGACTGCACCCATAACATCTGATTTTCCGCTTTCATAGCTTCGTCTACGCCCTCGGCTTCTGCCATCTGCTCAATGATAAGACTGCATCTTTCCGTTGCCTGCTCGTTCAGATCGGCAAGGTAGGTGTGCAGCTTGCAGGATAGGACAAGGGTCGAATAGAGGGCAGGGCGAAACTGTCTCAAATACGCCCTGTGAAGATTGCCCCACTTGCCGATGGGACGGTGTTCCTCCGGCAGCTTCCAGTCCGGCACATAGTAATCGCCTACGAGAATGTAGTCGATGCCGTTTTCGTGGATTCTTGGCTTCAATTCTTTCATGCTGGTACTTCCTCCTGTCTTGCTTTCTTTTTGTGGTACTCATCTCTGCGCTTGGCGAGGGTGGCTTCATATCGCCGGATAGCTTCGGGGTCTCCGGCTTCCGCATCGGCTTTCATTTTCTGATAGCATCTGACGGTAGCTTCACTCTGATATTTCCGCTTCTCAGCCAGCTTTCTTGCGGCTTCTTCATCGGTCTTGGCAAGCTCCACAAGGGCTTCGTGTTCCGCCTTGCGCCGGGCAGTCCTTGTGCGGACATACTCCGCTTTTCGTTCTGCCATCATAGCGGCATATTCGGGGTCAGCCGCCATTCTCGCTTCCTCACGCTCCTTTTTGCGCTGTCTGGCTTCGGCTTCCTTGGCTTTCAGAGCTTCCCACGCCTTAGCGGCTTCCGGGTCGGTCTTTGCCTTTTCTTTCAGCTCGGCTCGTGTCAGCTTCTTTTTCCGGCTGTCCCGTTCCATCCGCTTGCGCTCCGTTTCAAGCATCTTTTCACGCTTGATGCGCTCCTTTTCCTCTAACCGGCTGATATATTCCGGGTCGGCTTCTCTGGCTTCCTGCAACTTCTGACGGTGTTTCTGATTTCGCTCACGCTGAATTGCAAGATGTTCCTCGTATTTTGCGACCGCTTCGGGGTCTCCGGCTTCCGCAGCCGCCCGCAGAGCGTCCAGCTTCTGCTTTCTGCGCTCGGTTGACCGCTTGCCCTTTTCCTGCTTCTTCCGCAGCTGCTCGGCTTCGATGGCGGCAATGCGTTCTTCCTCGGAAATAGCTTCAACAGGCGGGTAGTAGTTGCCGATGAAATTGAAATGAATATCAATGTTCTGCTGGCGGTAGATAGTCCGTCCGCCTGTGGCTTCGTGAACCTCAATCCTGTCAATGAACGCATAGAGCATGGTATCGGTCAGTTCCTCGCAGTCCCGATATTTACTGACCAGAGCGATGAAGCGGGATGCGTCCACCTGCTTGATTTCGTCCTGCTGAACCAGACTTTCCAGCTCTGCAACACGCTTTTCCAACACAAGCTGTTCTTCATCGTACTGCTGAATCATGCGCTGCGCCTGTCGCTCCGGCAGCAAACCGTTCACGGAGCTTTCATACAGCTTATTGATTTTTTCATCTAAATCGGCTATCCGCTTCTTCGCTTCGGCAAGCTCCTGCTGTCCGTTGTCCGCTGCTCTTGCCTGATGCTCATTCCAAACGGCTTTGAGCTGGTCAATGAACTCGGCTTCGTTTTCAAGGACATATTTGCTCACCGCCTGAATTGCCCGCAAAATCGCCGCTTCCAGAACCGATGTTTTCACATAGTGGGAGACGCAATCGTTTGTGGCGCTTCGGTAGTTGCCGCATTGGAAAGCGGAATCAGAATCATAGCGTTTGCCGCTGTGCTTGGTTTCTGGGCTGATATAGCCCATCCTTGCCCCGCAGTCGGCGCAGTACACCAGCCCGGACAGGCGGTGGGAATAGGTGCCGTTCGCCACTCTCGGCTTTTTCTTTGAGCGTATCTTTCTGGCAATATCCCATGTGTCCTGGTCGATGATGGCTTCGTGCGTGTCGGGGAAAATCATCAGCTCGTCCGGCGTTGCGGCTCTGCGCTGCTTGGTTTTGAAGTTCTCGCAGATGGATTTGCCCAACACGGTATGACCGAGGTATTCCTGCCTGTCGAGGATATAGCCGATGGTGGTGGCGTTCCAGCGGTAAGGGTCTGCAATCTCCTTGTGACGGCAGTTCTTCGGCTGATTCATGGCAGCGTAGGCAGACGGTATCAGCACCTTTTCCTTTGTCAGAATCTCTGCAATGCCTGTTGTGGTAACGCCCTGACATACCAGCCGGAAGATTTTCCTGACAACCTCTGCGGCAGGCTCGTCCACGATAAGGGTCTGCTTATCGCCCGGTTCTCTCTTATAGCCATAGGGGATGGAGCCGCTGCACCTCAGCCCTTCCTTCATTCTGGACTTGAATACCGCCTTGATTTTGTTGCTGGTGTCCTTTGCGTACCACTCGTTCATGATGTTCAAAAACGGAGTGAAGTCATTGTCCTGCGGGGTGGCGCTGTCCACATTGTTGTTGACGGCTATGAAGCGAACGCCCTTCTTCGGGAAAAGAATCTCCGTGTAATAGCCTACTTGAAGGTAATTTCTGCCAAAACGACTAAGGTCTTTTACAATCAGGACTTCCACATGACCTGCTTCGATTTCTTCCAGCAGGGCGGCAAAGCCGGGACGGTTGAATAATGAGGTGTGATAGCGATAGCGGCAAAAAGCTAATAAAATCAATGGTTTTGCGGACAGCGGATAGACAGGGAATGTGTTAAAAACTGAATACGCACACAAGCGGCGTTACCTTAACCCCTTTTGGGGAGAAAGTAACGCCGTTTTTTTATGCCCGCAGGAAAGGAGGCGCAGCCGGAATGTATTTCACAAAGGGCAAGCAGCGGGCGTTTGAACTGATCATGCAGCAGAAGCCGGGATTTGACCGCTATCAATCCGGTTGTGCCGGAGATGA
>ENA-ORNW01001483-ORNW01001483.1-human-gut-metagenome-genome-assembly--contig:-NODE-1483-length-17824-cov-2.869210_pt1 | contig 17824 bp, 14 predicted proteins | sample MGYA00242121_ERZ509034 | MGnify/ENA primary metagenome ERZ509034 (study PRJEB26280, sample SAMEA2338689) | human gut metagenome | biome: human gut; feature: human-associated habitat; material: faeces... | reverse complement strand
ACTCCCGAAGCGGTAGCCGCCAATAAGGAAAGCATAACAGGACAATATCTGTATTGAAACTTAAAACAGGGTACCCATTCCAACCTTATTCATATGCACTGAACGGTTCTTCCGTATCGAGATAGATCGTCGGTTGGTCGTCCGACTGCCTATCGTATTTAGATCTGTCGATTCGGTAATGTCTTTCAGTCCGGAAATGATATAATTTGGTTCAGACTCCTTATCGTTTTCTTCGGAAAGCATGAAACGGGAAAATATGTGTCCGGCATCCTGCCTGAAATCCGTCAAAAGGAATTTCGTAAATCCTTCGATAATATCTTGGTCATGTATACGTTGAGAAGTCGAGCTTCTGGAATATGCTATCAAAGCATCAAATACGGGCCTGTCCTCCGTATCCTGCACCGACAGCCGTCTGTCGAAATCCTTCAATGCTTCGGCCGAGGGTTCTGTATGGTATTTACCATTGGTACTCGTAATAGACTTTTTCAGGCGATTTCGTATGACCGTTTTCAGAACACTTTCATATGCGTCGATTTCGAAACATTCCCTTAAACGATCACGAAACGCGTCGTTGTGTCGAACGACCACATGTTTTGGGTCGATAGTCGCCGTTACCGGCACATACGAAGCGTCCGCGGAGGAATATCCGGAGACATTCCGCTAAGAAATCGCAAAAAAAGCGGTCGGCCTTTCGAGGAAGGGGGCTTTTTTGAAACTTATAAGCGTTATTTTATAAGTTTTTGATAGATAAAGTGTTAGGTTGTTGAAGAAGAACGGTCGAGACCGTATAAACCTTTCATTACCGTATATCCTACTCTTTTCATGTAGGTAATTATGTAGGTTAATTTAGAGCAACTAATGCCTACTAATGGTAATTAAAGCAACAACTTAACACTTTATCTTTATGTATACGATCAATATCCGGGGTAAGATGAACCCCAAGGACCAGAAAATGGTCAAGCTGGAGCTGATTTTCTTCAAAACGGGCTATGCTCGTGTCCCAAAAGTTCTCAATATTACCGGCCTTTTAAAGAACTGGGATGCAAAATCTCAATGCTTCAAGACAGGAACGCCTGACGCAACGACCAAAAACAAGTTGTTATTTGACATTAAGACAAAGTATCTTCATGTCATTGACACATGGGAAAGTGAAGGCCGAAACTGGTCGCCCGTAGAAGTTTCTCATTACTTTGACGTCATCAAACAAAACAAGCCCGAGGTTAAAGTAAAGTCCGTAGCTCAGATGATTGATTCCCTGATTCTACGATTTAACGAAAAGAAGCGAATAAAAAATGGGCAAATAATAGATAGCAGTCCTAATGCACGAATCTACATGCAAATGAAGCGTTCGCTATCATCTTTTACCAAAGAAAAATACGATAGAGCGTTTTCATCCTATTACTTTATCGATATTACCGAACAATTTTTGCTGGATTATGCATTTTGGATCAAAGAAAGGGGCATAAGAAACGGCAATAAAGGTGGTCTTACAGGTAAGCTTAGAAAATTAAGGGCTATATGTAATTATGCATATAAAGAAGGCATGTATGGGGTCAATATGGATGCGTTCCTTTGCTTGGGAGATGATATCAAATGGGATGAAACTACCTCAAAGGCCGTTTCGGATAAGGTCATTGAAAAGATTGCTAATATTGACCGAACTTTGTTCTCGCCGAAGGAACAATTACATCTTGATTTATTCTTATTCAGCTACTACACTGGCGGAATGGCAAACGTCGATGTGTGTAATTTGACATGGGATTTGGTTGAAGACGACCGCATTGTTTACGAACGTATCAAGTTCCCTAAAACGGCCAAGCCCATACTTATAACCAAAGCCAAGATGATCATGAATAAATATGTTGGGGCATGTTATGGGAACTATGTTTTTCCGGTCTTTACACTTAAGCATACAACATCTTCAAAGAGGCAAACACGAGTAAAGCAAATCTCTAAACTTGTATCCAGGACTTTGACCAAAGCGTGCAAGATGCTCGGTATCACTGAAAATATCACATGGTACTCCGCTCGGGGCTCGTTTATCTCTAAAATGGTTGACAGCGGGAAACTTGCAGGAGTGGTTGCTGAGATGGCAGGAAACAGCCCGATGACAATATACAAGCATTATTATAAAAACACAAAACGAGATGAAATTAAACTGGAGATGGAAGCCATGTTCTGATTTTGCATTATATTTGCGAACGAATAATAAAGAAGCATAGAGATATGAACGAACTACTTCAAAAGATCCAAGAAGCGTTTGATGCCTTTGCAAAGGATGCCAAACTCCAGGAAGAAAACGGGAACAAGGCTGCGGGTACACGTGCACGCAAAACATCATTGTCCATTGAAAAGATGATGAAAGAGTTCCGTAAGACTTCCTTGGAAGCGTCCAAAAAATAATAGGAACAGACGTTTCAGGTAGCTTTGCTACCAAAATATGAGAAAGCGTTAGCTTTTGTTTTGCACCGAAATCTGGAAAATCTGAAATTAATGGAGATTTTTAATGTATAATTTACACATAATCAATATTTTAATATTTTCCACCCCTTTGATTAAGAAACAATACAGAAACAAAATAATCAATTAAAGCAAATTCAAACCTTTTCTATTTTCATTAGGTTTCATTCCTTTCACTTGTTTGCACAAGGAGTCCGAGCTTTACTGTGAGCAGTTATTCTCTCTGCTCCAAGGGATATTTATTGATAAACATACTTGCAGCCAAAAAAGAAAAACTCCCGATCTCTCTTCAGCCTGTGCTTCCCTTTTATTGGCAACCAAAACCGCTTTTACCGTAATAGACATAGGCATACTGACAAGCAAATATGCCTATCTAAATATAGTTTACTTTGGTTTAGCTTATATATAGAGCTAATAGACTAAAGTAAACTGAATTTTTTCAGCTTGTTAAACAATGCAGCCAAAAGAAAAATGGCTGTAACCAATCAGTTTTGGCGCAGCCATCTTTTTCCCTTTGTTTGACTTTACTTTAATGAATATATATAAGATGGGAATAAAGTAAAGTTCGTATTTTTCTTTTCGCTGTAATCAGAGTCCTGGCGTAATTAACACTTCTATACCATACATGAACAACTGAAAATCCTTGTGTCGCTGGTTCGATTCCCGCTGGTACCACTTCAAAGACAACCGCTTGCAGCAACGCAGGCGGCTGTTCCGTTTTCGGCGGGTACACAATTTCGACACAAATACGGGGTTTTTCCTGCTCCGGCTATTGAATAGAATGGCCGCAACTATCACCAGCGTATCATTGCCCACCTATTTCTTTTTCACCGTTTCCTTTATCTATTATAAAATAATCTCTACCCAATTTACACCTGTCGTCCATCGTGAATTTCATATCCACAACAGTATGGGCTGGTTTTGAGGAAGATAACTGCATTGGTTGCATATCAAGCACAGGGAACCAAGAACGAAGGATATCCAAAAAGAATTGATATCTTGCCTTGGTAGTAAAACTATATCTGTCCTGCGAAGAAAATGGAACAATAAACATATAGCGCACATTGGCTATATTAAGTGAAGCCCAACAATATGGATACCTGTAGTCTTGCTCCTTACGGATACATAAAGAGAACAAAGGAGTTGTATAATCCACGGAACAGGATGCAACCATAGGCAACCTCCGATAATTCGCAGGTGCATTGATCCAATCTATTGTTTTCTGGAAAAAGCCGATTTGATTTTGGGGCAGGCAGCTCACCGCATATTTACAGAAACATTTATATACATTTTGCGGAATGTACTTTAGGGATGACGTATCCAAAGGCGGCAGATTCTGAAAACCGGTTCTGATATCTCCATTCTCGATATGCAGATCCTTTAATTGCATCATAAATGTCCCCTGAGAATTATATTGGCGACTTGAACGATCCAGCCAAAACTTAAAATTCTCGCCACATGTTTTTCGTATTCCCTTTTTTCCTGAAATACCGCACAAAGAAAGCAGGAAAGAGTGCATATTCACGACATCGGGTTCAATAGTCCGGCTAAAATATTCGTTGCATTCATCACATTCTTCATGGCAAACAAGGCTTTTATACCCCAAGGACTCAGATATGGCATGGGATTTATGAGTAAATGAGGTTAACGGAGCAGAGCGATGGCAGAAACGGCATACTCTTTTCGATTTGTCAGCTTCTCCGATGTATTGCATTCGACCTTGCCCATTGAATATACACACCGAATAGTTGGATGAAAACTGTTCCATCCTTTCTGCATAAGGCTGAATAAAATTTTCTTTCCCGTTGAACTCATATACGACTCCTTTCAAGCGATATAATATGATTTGGTCTGTTTGATAATCCCTTCCGACAATAACGATAAACTTTGAATTGACGGGGATGTTGTTTAGTTCATATCTTATCGTCTCGGGAAAGCCATTTTTTCCTAATATATCCAACTGTTTCAAACGGGATCTAAATTCCTCATCCGCTATTTGGACCGGCAATATCGCACCGGTTTTGTCTATCTTAAATATCGAAGAAACAAGCCGACACATACGAAGCGTATGAGCCTCCAAATATATAGCACAATCTCTTAATGAAACAATTGTAATTTTCATCCTTTACGTTCTGAAAACATCAATAAAAATACACAAATTTATAATCATTTCAGATGTATCGTACTAAACTGTATCAACTTTTACCAAGTGTAAAACTCTCATCATAACCAGAAAACATCTGCCATTCGCAAAATAAGCACAAGTTTATCCGTTATACACTGAATCCATTTCGGGGGAGCCTAATACCCCTCCAGCCGCTCAGCGGCAGGAGGGATTCCACACAATCTGCAAGCAGAGGCAGTTGTTTTGTCCAATACAGAACTGATTATTGTGAGGCAAACAGGTTGGTATAGTTAGACATAGAATTGCCATCGGAGTTTCTCCAGCGACACGCACATCTGCCAAGCAATAAAGGGGAGCTGATACATTATATCCGAGCCGGATACATGCTCCCGCCGGAGATGCAGCCTCCGTGCGGGGCAGTGCAAGACGGGATGGAGGGGCCGGTCATAAACCGACCAGCAAAAAGGGTGCCTGCGTAACAATTCCGGACACGGCCATCATCGGGGTGCACCACACAAGCCGCATGCCGGAACACGGCAGAAGGAGACTGCCACACTACTACAGTACTGAATACCAGCATACTGTCGCCGTATCCGGGAGAAACCAGACTCCACACGGCCGGGACAAATAGAAATTGGAATAAAGAGGGAAAAACGGATGGAGAGAGACAAAACAAGGCCTCCGGAGTTTCAAACTCCGGAGGCCTTGTTAAATGGCAGAGCGCCAAGAATCGAATCGCGGCAAAAATCGAGCAGTACAACCCGAAAATTGCAGCTGTTGAATCCAACTTTACCGATCAGTTGCCTGTTAGCCGGCGATTTACGCCTATGCATGCGACGCCCTCGGAGTCAAGACCAGAATCACACAGTAATCGAGGGAAGGGCAGAGTACGCTTCAAAGATTTGTGGAAGTAGTTTTACAGCAACCTTCTGACCCGGGATTTGAACCGTTTCCTGTTTTCGAAGAGCAGCCGATACCAGACACCTTTCAGTTGCAACGAATCTCGCTCGGCGCGGATAATCAAGGCATAACTTTCCAAAACGGCGAGGTAGATTGTCAGCGGGCACGACAGTCTCCGCAGGTTGTGCATGCGCATCTGCATGGAGAGATGCTGTCGGAACTCCATCCGGTTCGTATCAATGAGTTGAAAGGAAAACTTCCCGGGAAGACTTTCCGCACAAAGGATATTGCCGATATTCAGATCGCGGTGGAGGATGCCTGCCCAGTGGACATATGATAAATGAAATTGGCCAGCTGGTCAAACAGGCCCATCTGGACATCTGCGTCCGGAGCTGTTTCCTCAATCACCTCCATGACCGGACGATAATCCGAATAGAGCGAGATAAAATAGCTTGCCCGCAGGATCCCGTAGTGCCGCTCCTCGACAAAGGCCACCTCTTCGGGCGTATCAACCCCCAGATCACGCAATCTCGCGGCATGCAGATAGGCCCGTTCGGCCTTGCTGCGACGCAGGGTGCCATAGACGACCTTGTTCAACGGTGAAATATGTCCATATCGTTTGACTGCGAGCGACAAGCCGTCACAATCGAAGTGCTTGATGGTATTGCGTCCGTCGTGGAGCGTCTCCCCGCTGCGGGCAAACCGGAATGGATGAACCAATTGCGTGATTGCGTCACGCAGGTGTTCGTATTTTGGGTTAAGTACAATGCGTATCATGGTTTGCGGTGTATGGAGAGGGCCAAGTTGGGCATGAGGAGTACAATACGACTATGATATTTATGGCGTAATGGCAACGTATTTGCCGGTCTCTTTCAAGTAATAATTCCTCGCAATACGATTCGATTATGCCTGTTTCTTATAGGTTACGGCAGCAAGCGTGTTGAACAAAGTTGCGAAAATACCCAATGCAAGATAGTTGCTCCATAATTCGGCGAGGGTCGCACCTTTCAGATAGACCGACCGCAGGATTTCGACGAAGTAGCGGGGCGGCAGGACAACCGTGATTTTCCGAGCCCACGCAGGCATTGAATCAATCGGGGTCAGCAGACCGCTCATCAGCATGAAGATCATAATGAAGAAAAACATCACAAACATCGTCTGCTGCATGGTCTCGGAATAATTGGCTATTGTCAGGCTGAACCCCGATATGGTTAGAATGAAGAGGATGGCTCCCAGATAAATGGAGCCGACCGCCCCCTCCGGCGTGAGACCATAGACGGCCCATGCCAAACACATTGCCACAGTCAGCACAAACAGACCGATCAACCAATACGGCAGCAATTTGGCAAGGGTGAAGGTAAACCGGCTGACGGGAGTGACATTGATCTGCTCGATGGTTCCGCTCTCCTTTTCGCCCACGATACTAAGTGCCGGAAGGAATCCGCAGATGAGAATAAAAAGGATAATCATCAATGCGGGAATCATATAATGACGATAGTTCAACGTGGGGTTGAAGCGGTTCTGCACCGTAATCAGCTCCGCGGCTCCGACGGGGCTCTTTTCGGCTTTCAACTCCGAGAGTGTGCGCGAGATCGTTTGCACGAGATACTGCATCCCCATCGAACCTTTGGTCGCATTGACGGCATTGGCGGTGATGCTTATGCGTTCGGGCATGGCGGCAGCCATGTCTCGCTCGAACCCGGATGGAATCTCCACGATGGCATCTACCGTTCCCTCTTCCAGATGTTTCATGGCAAGCTGGAAGTCGGATGTAGCCACCGTAAACGAGAGATATTCCGAGGCTCTGATATGCGAAGCGATGCGGCGTGAAGTGGCGGAATGGTCAAGATCCACGACGGCGACATTGACGTTGCGGATATCCATCGTCATAATCAGCGGCATAATCAGCATAATGAGAACTGGGAACGCGACAATCAATCGCGGAAGGAATGAATTGCGGCGGATCTGCAGGAACTCTTTGCGTAATAAAACCTTGAATGTTATCATGGACTATTCCAGTTTGTCGTTGAATTTTTTGAGCGAGATGCCGAGCAGCAGGACGGTCATGCCCAACAGGATGACACAATTCTGCCCAACCTCGACGACCGATGCTCCCTGGATCATCATCTTGCGCACAGCGTCGATATACCAGCGAGCCGGAATGAGGAGCGACACCGCCTGAAAGAATTTCGGCAAGTTTTCAATCGGGAACAGCATGCCCGAAAGCATCAAGATGGGCATCATCATCACCATGGCCGAAATGAGCAACGCCGCAACTTGCGTGCGGGCAATGGTCGATACGAGCAGTCCGAGCGACAGCGAAAGGACCAGGTATAGGAGCGACAGCGAGAAAATACCGGCCACACCGCCGCTCATAGGCACCCCCAACAGGTAGCGTGCAAGCAGGAGGATCAGGATCAATACGCTGCACGAGATGACGAAATAGGGAATCATCTTGGCGAAGATGATTTTGAACGGACGTACAGGCGAGACGAGCAAAACCTCCATCGTGCCCACCTCCTTTTCACGGACGATCGACACGGAGGTCATCATGGCGCATACGAGGATGAATATCAGGCCCATGATTCCCGGAACGAAGTTGAATGCGCTCTTCATTTGCGGATTGAACAGCATACGGGTTTCGAACAGCGACTGCTGCGACTCCGCACCCAGCAACACACCCTGCAGATAGGCCGTCGCAGCGCCTGCCGTATTAACGTTTGAGGCATCAAGAATCAGCTGAATGGCCGGAGGCGACGGCAGGCCCGATGCCGCCGACTGCATGCGGCGGTCAAAGTCCGCGGCGAATACCACGACGGCATCGGCCTTGCCCGAACGAAGCAGCGCATCGATGGATCTGTTGTCCGTATAGCCGCAGAAGGTGAAACAGTCGTTCCGCGCCAGCCGTTCGACGGCATCCCGCACACCATCCGTTCGGTCGGGGACAACTGCCGCAACCTTGATATCGTTTACTTCTGTCGATATGGCGAAACCGAAGAGTCCCATGAGCACGACAGGAATCAACACCACAATGAGCATCGTCCGTCTGTCGCGCAGAATGTGCAGCGACTCTTTTTTTACGAATGAAAAGAAATTATTTTTCATAACAAGTTACTCTCCACGTTGGGCGCCCCGGGCCAGGATGCGGAATACTTTATCCATCGAATCAGCGGCAAACTGTTGTTTTAGACGGGCGGGCGTATCCAACGCACGCACCTCGCCGTCAACCATGATCGATACGCGCGAGCAGTACTCCGCCTCATCCATATAGTGGGTCGTAACGAATATCGTTGTACCCGCGTCTGCGGCCTCGTAGATCATCTCCCAGAACTGGCGGCGTGTCACGGGATCGACGCCACCGGTAGGTTCGTCCAGAAAAACCACCTCGGGGCGATGGATGGTAGCAATGGCGAACGACAGCTTCTGCTTCCAGCCTAGCGGCAACGCTCCCACAAGGGTGTCACGCTCCGAGACGAAATCAAGTTTCGCGAGCAGTTCTGCGGCGCGTTCAGCCGTCTCCTTTTTCGACAGCCCGTAGATTCCGGCAAAAAGATCCATGTTTTCCCAAACACTCAGGTCGTTGTACAGTGAAAAGCGCTGGCTCATATATCCGATATGGCGTTTGATCTGCTCGCCTTCACATCTCACATCGCAACCGGCGACCGACCCATCGCCCGACGTGGGGAAACTCAATCCGCAAAGCATCCGCATGGCGGTGGTCTTCCCCGCACCGTTTGCTCCAAGGAAGCCGAAAATCTCCCCTCGATACACATCGAACGAGATATGGTCGACGGCTACAAAGTCGCCGAAACATTTCGTCAGATTACGCACGGATATGACTATATCGCTCATCGTTTCATCCATTTTATGAATATGTCCTCGATGGTCGGTACGACCGATTCGATGGAGAGGTCGTCCAGTTCGTTCAGCTGCCCCAGGAACCGACTGGGGTCGAAACCCCGGTCTGTCACCAGATGATGCACCTCCCCGAAGGGGTAACACTCCGCAACGCCTTCGATCCTCCGGGCCGCCGAGAGCAGTGCGTACATGTTCGAGGCCCGTACCGCATAGAGCGGCGCATCGAACCGGCGGACAATGTCGTTTGGCGTGTCGATCCCCAGAATATGGCCTTCGTTGCAGAGCGCAATACGGTCGCAACGCGACGCCTCATCCATATACGGGGTCGAGACGAGGATGGTAATGCCTTTCTGCTGCAATGAGGCGAGCATGTCCCAGAACTCACTGCGCGACACGGCATCGACTCCCGTTGTAGGCTCGTCGAGAAAAAGCACGCTCGGGCGGTGGATCAATGCGCACGAAAGCGCAAGTTTCTGCTTCATTCCTCCCGAAAGTTTTCCGGCGCGGCGCTTGCGGAACGGTTCGATCTGCTTGTAAATCGGAGCGACAAGATCGTACGATTCCCGGGCCCTAACGCCGAACAGGGCGGCGAAGAAATCGAGATTCTCCTCGACCGTCAGGTCCGGATAAAGCGAAAACCTGCCGGGCATGTAGCCCACGCGCGAGCGGATCGAAAGATAGTCGTTCACGATGTCGAACCCATCGACCGAGGCCGTACCGCTGTTGGGGGTGAGCAGCGTGGTGAGCAGGCGGAACAGCGTTGTTTTGCCCGCACCGTCGGGGCCGATCAATCCGAACAGCTCGCCTTTCCCGACGGAAAACGACACCGCATCGAGTGCCTGCACCCGACCGAAACGCTTTGAGAGGCTCTGTATGTCTATGGCGTTCATAACAGGACATCTCCCGCAAGACCGATTTTCAGCCGGCCGTCGTTTTCAACCGCAATTTTCACCGCATAGACCAGATTGGCCCTGGAATCTCTCGTCTGGATGGTTTTCGGGGTAAATTCGCTCTCGGATGAAATCCACATGATACGCCCCTCGTAGTCGTAACGTTCGTCGCCTCCGAAGTCTGCCACCACGCGCACCTTGTCTCCGAGGCCGAACCGCCCGAGCTGGTCGGAGGTGAAGTAGGCCCGCAGATAGATGTGGTCCAGATCGGCGATTTTCATCAAAGGCTTGCCGACGGATGCGAGCTCGCCGGTTTCGGCATATTTCACCAGCACCGTACCGGCAACGGGCGACTTGATGCGGCACTTGGCGATGCGGTCGTCGAGTGCGGCGATCTGCGCCTCCAGGGCCGCAGCATTGTCGTTGATGGAGGCCGTATTCTTGCCGAGAGTCGAAAGCGTCGCCGTGAGCTGGCTCTCCAACACACGAATCTGCGCTTCGATATCATCAAGCTGCTTCTGCGTAGCCGCACCGTCGCGCAACATATTCTTAACACGGGTACATTCGGTCTGCTGCTTGGCTATCTGTTCGCGCAGCGACGCTGCCTGCGCCTGAATGTCGGGACGACTACCCGCGAGGGCCGAGAGTTGTGCTAAAAGTTGCTTACGCTGTAAATGGAGTTGCGTGCTGTCAATATCGCCGACCACCGCACCCGCTGTTACAGGCATACCCTCCTCGACATCGAAATGAAGAATGCGCCCCGCCGCTTCGGAGGAAACGACCACTTCGGTAGCCTCGAATGTGCCCTGAGCATCGTATGGGGTGCTGGGACCGCACGATACGGCAAGCATCGCCAGGACGATATATGAAATCTGTTTCATGGCATCTATTGATTTAATGTGTGTTTCAATCTGTACACTGCCTGTAGCAGTTCTATTTCGTGGGTGCTGCGGTTCAGCATGGCGGAAGTTTCGTCGGTAATCTTTTGGAGCAGGTCCGTCGCGTCGATCACTCCGTTTTCGAGTTTTGATTCCGCGGCCATGCGTACCGAGCGCCGCAGTTCCACGATCCGGGTATCTTCCGTCACGGCCTTGCGCAAACGGGCAATCTCCCCGTCGTCCTGTGCCGTCTGCACCTGTGTATTGAAGAGGAATATGTCGCGTTGCACATCAATCTGCCGCTGCGCTGCGTCGATCTTCCCGAGATTGTTCCGTTTGGTGTAGAATGCTCCGATATTCCATGACATCCTCACTCCGACAATGGCATTTAACTGCCAATCCGCCGATACCATGCTTTTGAACATGTCCAATCCCGGGTAGCCGTAAAATCCCTGTGCAAAGGCGCTGAATCGGGGCGTCAGCGAGCTCCTGACCGCATCGCGCCGGGCCTCCAGTTTTTCATGCTGGGCGTCGAACCATGCGAGTTGCGGGTGTGCGGAAAGATGGCTTTTCGCTTCGCACAGGACCGGTCTTTCCAGTGCATCGTCTCTCAATCGACATCCTATGAACAGTTCCAGCATGCGGCGATAACTCGCACGTGAGGCCTCTATCTGGCCGAGGGACTGACGCGACGCAAGCAACTCCGCCTCGACGGCATCCACGTCGGCCTGCATGGCGACTCCATTTTTGCGATACACCTGCATCCGCGACAAGTTGCTCTCCAGCAACCCGATCTTCGCCTCGACCTGTGCAACCTGTTCGTCCAAAAGCAGAATACCGAAATAGAGACCATCCACTCTCGCCTGCAAATCGTACAGGCTTACATCCAGACGACTGCGTTGTTCGGCGGCATCCGCTTCGGCAATCGTCCGGTTGGCTTTGGATTGCCCGCCGTCCCAGATAGTTTGGGAAACATCCAGCGCCACTTTGTATTGATCCTTGCGCATGCCCGGAATGTGCAGGCCTTGCTGTGCCAGCATCTCGGAAAAGGCTTCGGGGAAATTTACGGCGACATTCTGCCACATCGCTTGTCCCGAGAGGACAATTTGTGGAATCCAGGCCCTTGCGGCATTCGAGAGATCATACTGCTCGGTTTGCGAAATCAGGTCATACTGCCGAATTTCGGGATAGTGTTCCCGCGCCAAACGCCGGCACTCGTCAAGCGACTGGGCGGCGAGCCTTATCGTCGGTATGGCGAGCAGCAAACATAAGACAAATCGTTTCATGGCCTATTGTTTTTTGATTCTTCGCATGATCATTTCGATGTTCTCCGCCTTGCGCATGGCAAGATATTTCTCCCGGTCGGCCATCATGCCGCCCAGCAGTTCGTTCGATACAGGTTCTATGAATGCATAGGCGATGAACGGAAATATGTTGAGCGATAAGAGGCTGATCAGGAGCATCCGTATATCCACATGCTCAATTTCTCCGCGTCCGGACGCTTTGTCCACATCTTTCTGCAGGGCCGTGAGTTTTTCGCTCACCTCTTTTATCCCTTCATACAGGATGTGGTAATGTTCGGGGCGCGACAGGACCTCGTTAAGAAAGAACCGGGGCAACTGCGGATTGGCGGCAATGAGATCAAAGTGCGCGGCGATACCTGTTTTCAGCCGTTCCACGATTGGCAAATCGGAATTACCCATAGCCGCCGTAATCGTCTGCGCAAGGAGCGAGATGTTTTTTGCGACTATACGTTCGAACAGATATTCCTTTTTACGAAAATAGTAGTGCAGCATAGCATGGGTTACACCCGCGTTCTCGGCAATTACAGCCGTGCGCGCGCCACCGAATCCCTTGGCGAAAAATTCCTGTTCGGCGGCCTCCAGAATCAACTGTTCCGTGTTGTTTTTTTCTTGTCCGTGCATTTCCGGTTTCGCATTAACAATATTATCTAACAAAATTGTTAATACGAAACTACACAATTAATTTTTATTGGCAAAATAAAATCAATACTTTTTTGAGTTCTACATCCGAGATATCGTTTATATTTTCATTCGGTCATATTATTATGGCGACATTGATTAGGAATATAATACATGTCAAAGTCGTTTTGGTTTGGGCTTGCCCGTGTGCCAATAGAATTCCATAGAGGTAGCCTAATACCCCAACCGCCTTTCGGCGGCGGGATGCGTACCACTTGAAACAGCAAGCTGGGCGCATAACTTATCCGAGAAAAACTGAAAAGCATCCGGCAAATATGGGATGCCACTATATACTGAACCGTTACTTTATCTCATAAAAAATCATAGATAAAGTAGTAACTCGGTGTTATGTTGTATTGGTGAGTTTGTACTTTTACTCAAATATTTTATAAGATAAAGTACAAACTCACTCTTTGAAATTTGGCAGACACATATGGATTGAGTACCTTTGCGGAAACGGAAATATTATGCAGGACAAACTGGTTTCACGAGACAGGGAATGTGACGAACTGCAGCGGTGTCTGGAATCAGACCGCTCCGAATTTGTCATCATCAGCGGACGGAGGCGTATCGGTAAGACATATCTCATAGACAAGTTCTTCAACTATAAATATGATTTCACCTTTGTCGGCGAGCACAACACTCCGGCTTCGGTGCAGATACAGAATTTCATGAGGGCGATCAAGCGTCATTCGAAAAGAAGACAGCCGAAAGCCGGGACATGGTATGATGCCTTCAATGCGCTTGAAGATTATCTGGAGACATTGCCTTCAGACCGGAAAAAAGTCATATTCATTGATGAAATGCCTTGGATGGATACGCAGAGGTCGAATTTTGTCAATGCCCTGGAAACATTCTGGAACGGCTGGGGCAACAGGCGTACAGACATCATGCTCATCGCCACAGGATCGGCGACATCATGGATGGCGGACAAGATAGAAGCCAATCAGGGAGGATTGCACGCAAGAGTGACCTGCAACCTGCATCTTTCCCCGTTCAATCTGCATGAGACGGAAGAATATCTGAGGCAGCGCAACTGCAGATGGGACAGATACCAGATTCTGCAATGTTATATGATATTCGGCGGCGTTCCCTTTTACCTGAGCCTCCTGAATACCTCTGACAGTCTTGCACAGAACATTGACCGGCTCTTTTTTGCAGATGGTGCCCATCTCAAAGGGGAATTCGACGAACTGTACAATGCCCTGTTCAGCAATGCCGACACATATATATCAATAGTCAAGTTATTGTCGGAGAACAAGTCCGGACTGACAAGGGAGGACATAGCAAAAGCCACAGGTCTGGAAGGCTCTTTCTTAAGCAAGATACTGAAGAACCTTGAACGCTGCGATTTCGTAACCCGTCTGTCACATTTCGGGAGCAAGACCCGAGGAAGCATTTTCAGGCTTACGGACTTCTTTACATTGTTTTATTACAAGTTCATAGAATCCAACAATGCCAAGGATGAAAGGTGGTGGAGCAACAACATGGATTCCCGCAGCGTCTCTGCATGGATGGGACTCAGTTTTGAACTTGTGTGTCTGGCACATCACCGGCAGATAAAGGCGGCACTCGGAATAGCCGGTGTCGGAACGGCCATATCCTCATGGAGAAGCAAGGCAGATTCTGACAAAAACATGCCTGGCTTCCAGATTGATATGATTATCGAGCGAGCAGACCGTATCATCCATTTGTGCGAAATGAAGTTCAGCACTGACCGTTATGCCATCACTGATAATTACGAGATGAAACTCCGTGAACGGATGGGATTATTCCGTATGGCGACAAAGACCAGAAAGACATTGGTAATCACATTTGTCACCACATACGGAGTGGTGGACGGAAAACATAAAAGTATCGTCCACAGTGAGGTCACCATGGACGACCTTTTCAAATCATAGGATTATTACTGTTACGGAAGTCGGCCTATCATTGTCCTGATAGCATAAACGACAGATGTGGGACGGATTCTTGCCGCAGACAGGGCAGTTGACAGGCTTGAAGCTGTCACGATGCGTTTGCCGTCCTTGGAAACCAGGAATTTTCCTCTTTCAAGAACGGACTGCCAGTACGCCTGTATGTATGACCTTTCAAGTAGCGCGTCGAAAAGCACGGCCACATGGCGGATGTTATTCACACGGATTCGGAAGCCCTCCTTGCAGGCAAAAAGAGCTTCCATATCCTCCATACGAACCGTAGGAACACAGAACAGATGGCAAGTATTGGCACAAGACACAATACCTGCCATCTGTTCTTTTGAAAAATTACACTCGAATGAAAGTGAAGCTGCGGTCGCCATTGGATCCGCATCATACGCAAATGCCGGGCTATTTATTTCAGATGTGTCATACATCCTTTTCAGTTCCATGCAATCATCCAATGAGAATGATTCGGTAGCGAACTTTTCTCGCACACAATCCTGATAATCATGCAGAATACCTCGGACTATATGGATAATCATCTCATGGCAATTCCGGCAGACCACATTGTCACAGTCTATATACCGGTGACTGTTGATGAAGTCGTCCACGAAGCGGCGATAAAGTTTGCCGCTGTCAACGACATCCCGGAGATAGGCTTCTCTCGCTGAAGCGAGCAATGCAAAAAGTCCATTCCACACATCCTGCTCGGCAGTAATGTGCCGATGATGCAAATCTCTTCCAAAAAGAGAGAATACAGTTTTCTGATCTGTTCATTTTGAAATTGATTAAATGTTTATACTATTGTGATTGTTTCCTTTTCAGATTTTCTGACAATTATAATGCTGATTTCATACAGTAAGCCAATGCCACCGCACATTCAAATACAGAAGTGATGGTAACGAAGTTTGCAATTTAACACATCTTTATCTACAGTTTCCACCCCGAAATACTTTCCTGTATATTCCACAAATGGGCATAAAGCCCTTCCTTTCGGATAAGCTCATCGTGCGTGCCCTCTTCCTTTATCCGGCCGTCCTCCAGGACGATGATGCGGTCGGCATCCTTGATAGTTTTAAGCCTGTGGGCAATGGCGATAACGGTACGTCCCTTGATTAACGAATCGATTGCTTTTTGCACTTCTACTTCATTTTCGGGGTCAAGTGAGGCGGTCGCTTCATCAAGCAGGATGATTTGTGCGTCTTTCAGCATGGCACGGGCTATGGATATGCGTTGCTTTTCTCCGCCCGAAAGGGTACACCCTCCTTCGCCTACCAAGGTGTCATATCCTTTGGGCAACCGCATGATGAAATCATGGCAACAGGCTTTTTTAGCTGCGGCTATAATTTCTTCTTCCGTCGCGTCAGTTTTACCAAAGCGGATATTATTGCGTATGGTGTCCTGAAACAGATAGACATCCTGAAATACCATAGAGATGTGGCTCATCAGACTTTCTGGATTTATCTCATTCATCGGAACACCATTGAAAAAGATACATCCTTTCTGTGGGTCGTAGAAACGGGCGCAAAGCTTCATCACCGTACTTTTCCCGCTTCCCGAAGGTCCGACAAGAGCCGTCAAGGAGTTTTTCGGGAGCGTAATGTTTATATCATGCAACACTTCCTTGTCTTGATAGGCAAACGATACGTGTTCAAACCGGATATCGCCTGCTGCCGGGGATTGCCGTTCTCCTTTCATCTCCGGCTCGTTCATCAAGGAAAGGATGCGTCCACCGGCAATGGAAAAATAGCGGAACTCGGTAAAGTTTGTCAGTGCGGAAGTCAGCGGGTCGAACACACGAGAACCGACTACAAGGAATAGCACGAATACAAGGATTGAAAGTTGCCCTCCCAACAGAAGGTAAGTTCCACATAGCACCATCATTGTCAGCCCGGCACGTACTAAAGTGATGCTCAACAAGACGAATGGGCCTAACAAGGCCTCCTGACGGATGCAAGCACGGCGAAGTTCCGCAAAAGCATCGCGCAACCTAACAAAGCGGTCACCTATCAGATTGTACGCTTTCATTACACGAATACCCTGTAAGTATTCTTCCAACCGATTTCCAGCATTTATTTTTGCTTGAATTTGCCTGCCGCTTAACTTCCGCTGTGCCTTTGTGCTTGCCCACAGGACGAGCAAGGCAAGCGGCAAGGCGGCAAACATACTGACCGCCATCCTCCAATCTATCCATACAAGCGAAGCAAAAGCCAGTACGGGCATGACTATGGCACCCATAAGTTGGGGCAGGTGGTGCGAAATTCCGGTTTCTGCCATCATGAAGTCCGTAACAAGCATAGACGACAAATCACCCGGATCACGTTTCGACAAAAAGCCCAACGATAGTTTCCGCAAGTGCTCCGCCAGCGACAAACGCCCGGAAGCACTCATTTCGTATGCTCCTCTAAAATTGGCTCGGTAGGATGCCCTTTCTGCCAAAGCCATGACCAGCATATAAACAGCCATAATGCCGAATATCCACCACAGGCGGGTCGTGTCAAGCGGCTGTCCGCTCCCGTCAAATGCACTGAAAATGATACGTATCGCTTCTATAGAAAGACAAAACGGTACTATATTCACTAAGTTGGCAAGCATGGTGTAACCCACCGGCTTGTAAAGTCTTTCCGTGTGACCTATTGTAATATTCTTTATTGCATTCATATCTTATTTTATTTATATGCTATAATATGTATTTCTTCCTTTTTACGGATTGTTCTGATGGATGAAAATCCGACTTCATGCAACCGTTCTTCCAATTCTGCCGGAGTATAGACAACCATACCATCTATCCGTTCCGTCCACATTTTTCCAA
>ENA-ORNW01001471-ORNW01001471.1-human-gut-metagenome-genome-assembly--contig:-NODE-1471-length-17937-cov-3.555922_pt1 | contig 17937 bp, 17 predicted proteins | sample MGYA00242121_ERZ509034 | MGnify/ENA primary metagenome ERZ509034 (study PRJEB26280, sample SAMEA2338689) | human gut metagenome | biome: human gut; feature: human-associated habitat; material: faeces... | reverse complement strand
AGACGTGCTTCCAGAAATGCTTTGCCGTCTCCGGTTTATTTATAGAGAAACAATGGAGGTTGTTTTTTACTTCCTTTGTTGTTGATAAGATTAGTATACGGGAAAATTGTGACCAGAATGTGTACACGGGATAAAGCTTTTCTGAAGAGAACATGAAAACAAAAGGAAGAAAATCTGACGGAATTGTAAAGAAGTAGTCAAAAAGGATTCATGCACCGTGGAAAAGGCGCATAAAATGCAGGAGAAGAAAAAGAGCATTTCCGGCAGGAAAACCGATAAGACCGGAAAACCGGCTATCTGGCAGCTGCGGGGAAGAGGTTTCTATGCCGGAAATGAAAAGGAAGAGAAAAATTTGCAGAGCGTGATTCTGGATATGGTCAACCGTTTTGGCTATCTTGGTATTCTGATTCTGATTGCGGTGGAAAATGTATTTCCACCGATTCCCTCCGAGGTGATTCTGACCTTTGGCGGTTTTCTGACAACGTGTACTCGGCTGCACCCGGCGGGGGTTGTGCTGGCATCTACGGCGGGCTCACTGCTTGGCGCGCTGGTGCTGTACGGAGCCGGAACCCTCGTCAGCCCGGAAGGGCTTGCCGAGCTGCTCGAGAGCCGGCCGATGAAGCTTCTGGGGTTTCGGGCAGAGGATGCCTGGAAGACCATTGCCTGGTTTCAGAAAAAGGGGCAGCGGGCTGTGCTGCTCGGCCGATGCATTCCGATCATCCGAAGTCTCATCTCGGTTCCGGCCGGCATGGCGGGGATGAAGATGCCGGGATTTCTGCTATATACCATAGTCGGGAGTACGGTCTGGAATCTTCTTCTGGTTGGCATCGGTGCAGCGGTCGGCGCTGCATGGGAGCAGGCGGCAGAATATGTGAAGCTATATGCGGATGTGGTTTTCCTTATTTTAATGGTGGGAACCGTATGCTTTCCGGCATTCCATTTATATAGGAAGAAACACCGTCAAAAATAATAGGATGCATGAAATCATGCATGATATGCAAAAAATATGCTTGCAATTTAGCAATAAGTGTGCTAAGATTCATCTCAACAAATAAAAGGGAGTAGCGAAACGCCGCGGGATCTGAAATAAAAACATCCCGTGCGGGTTTGAAACCGTCAGCCGATGTTGAGAAACATCCGTATCAAATGAGAACGCAAGACTTTTATTGTGGCAGATGTCATGATAGGAGTCTTTTTTTATTATGAAATATAGAAAATCTGCCGCAATAGTCTGCTAAAAAGAAAGAGAGGATAAACGATGAGTAACGAAATGATGAAACGGGAAATGCAGGAAGCAGTACAGGCAGGGGAGCGGGCGCTTCAGAGCCTTTACGCAGCAAGGGATAAGTTGGGAAGTGCGAGAAACTGGGGCATTTTTGATATGCTTGGAGGAGGCTTTATCAGTGACTTTGTGAAGCATTCTAAAATGAATGACGCAGCTGCGTTGATGGAACAGGCGAAAAGCGATATTCAGCGTTTTCAGAGAGAATTAAGAGATGTGCAGGTTTCCTTGGATCTGCGCATGGAAATCGGCAGCTTCCTTTCCTTTGCGGATTTCTTTCTGGACGGGCTGGTGGCAGATTATATGGTGCAGAGCAAGATTGCAGATGCAAGAGAACAGGTGGATGATGCCATCAACCGGATAGAAAAGATACTTGCTGATGTGAAAAATCGGATGAATGGGGAGGTGTAGCATATGGGATGCCTGGGAAATGTGTTGTGGTTTGTGTTTGGCGGCGCAGTCAGTGGGCTGAGCTGGTGTCTGGCAGGTTGTCTCTGGTGTATTACCGTTGTGGGGATTCCGGTGGGGATGCAGTGTTTTAAATTTGCGGCGCTTAGTTTTTTCCCCTTTGGAAAAGAGGTGCAGTATGGTGGCGGAGCTGGTTCGTTCCTTTTGAATATCATCTGGCTGATTGTATCCGGTCTGCCTCTTGCACTGGAGCATCTGGCGTTGGGTACAGCTTTATGTGTGACGATTATCGGAATCCCGTTTGGTTTACAGCAGTTTAAACTGGCGAAACTGGCATTGATGCCGTTTGGTGCGGAGGTGTATTAAGATGCGATTATTTGATAAAAGGACACCGCTTCAGAAGGAGTGGGAAAAGCTGGAAGTACAGGAGCAGAGATTCCTTCAGAAGCGTTCAGAGAAAAGGGAGAGCATTCTGAATCAGAAACTGGAGGAAAAGATACCGCCGAAACTTCAGAAAACATTGGATACCGCTTTTGCGAAGGCATTTGCTCTGATTTTCGAGAAAGGAACCGGGGTTATTGAAAAGACGTATCAGCGGACAAAACTGGAGCAGGATTATCAGGTGCGGCAGTATATGGCGGATGTAAAGCAGAATTCCAAATCCCTCCGCTCTTTTTCTAAAAAGGCAAGAGATACGGGAACAAAGAATTTACTGCTATCCGGTGTGTCTGGAATCGGGATGGGCGTATTGGGAATCGGTCTGCCGGATATTCCGGTATTTACAGGGATGATTTTAAAGAATATTTATGAGACTGCTCTGCAGTATGGATACAGCTATGAAAGCAGGGAAGAAAAATATTTTATCTTATTATTGATCCGGGGAGCAGTATCCTATGGGGATACACTTTGTGAGATTGACGGGAAAGTAAATGAATTTATCAGAAACGGAATACTGCCGGAAGAGTATCAGGATAAGGAGCAGATCGAACAAACGGCGGGAGCTTTGTCAAAAGAGCTTCTGTATATGAAGTTCTTACAGGGAATTCCGGTGGTTGGTGCTGTAGGCGGAGCTTATGATGCAGTCTACATGAAACGGATCACAGAGTATGCAGAGCTGAAATACCGGCACAGGTATCTGGCGGGGCGGAAAAAGGCAGAGAATGGACAATTATGTAAAAGGTGTAAAAGTTATAGAGATATATGATGCCGCAAATAAGGAATTGCTGGTAAAGTATGATGATAAGCATAATATAGACAAGGTTATTTCTGCTTTAAATATAAAATCATGGAAAGAGACAGAAAAAAGCATAGGTATGAACCCTAAATATACCATAAAATTTTATTGCGATACTACGAACCAAGATGAAGAAAAAGATATAAAAGTAACTTTCCCAGAAGATTATTTTTCTAAAGATTTAGCTGGAAAGGAAGCTACATTTAAAGTAAAATTACATGAAATTAAGAAAAAAGAATTACCAAAAATAGATGATGATTTTGCAAAAGATGTTAGCGAATTTGATACATTAGCAGATTTAAAAGCAGATATTAAGTCAAAAATGGAAAAAGAAAATGAGGAAAGAGCTAAATATGAGTCAGAGGAAGCTGCTATAGAAGCAGTTTGCAAAGATGTAGAAGTAGAAATTCCATCTGGAATGATTGAAACAGAAATAGACAACATGGTAAAAGATGTAGAGAATAAACTTTCTTATCAAGGTTTAACTTTAGACCAATATTTAAAATTAACAAATAAAACAAATGAAAGTTTAAGAAAAGAATTTGATGAGCAAGCTAATAAAGCTGTAAAATCTAGATTAGTATTAGAAGCAATTATTAAGGCTGAAGATATTAAACCAGAAGACAAAGAAGTAGAAGAAAAAGTAAAAGAAATGGCTAAAAATTATGGCAGAAGTGAAGAAGAACTATTAAAAAATGAAGGATTTAAGAGTTATATAGTAGACAATATGAAATATGAAAAAGCAATTGCATTTATTTTAGATAATGCAAAAATGAAGAAATAGTTGAAATAAAAGTTAGGGGTAATTTTAATATTTTAAGTATTAGTAAAAACCACTAACTTTTTTATATAATATTTTAAAATTAATGTTTGACTATATTAATTTAATGGTATAATATATACAAAATAAAATTACAATAACCTTTTGTAAAAAAATTAATATAATTAATAGGAGGATAAATATGTTAGAAAGAAATAGTTTAGTACCATATGTAATTGAACAATCAGCAAAAGGAGAGAGATCATACGATATTTTCTCTAGACTTTTAAAAGATAGAATAATATTTTTAGGTGAGGAAGTTAATGCAACTACAGCAAGTTTAGTAATTGCACAATTGTTATTTTTAGAGTCAGAAGACCCAGATAAAGAAATAAGTTTATATTTAAATACACCAGGTGGTTCTATAACAGATGGAATGGGAATAGTAGATACAATGAATTACATAAAATGTCCAGTTTCTACAATCTGTATAGGAATGGCAGCTAGTATGGGTTCTGTATTGCTAGCTTGTGGAGAAAAAGGTAAAAGATTTGCAACACCAAATTCAGAAATATTAATACATCAACCATTAATAGCTGGAGGAGGACTTTCTGGTCAAACTACAGAAATAAAAATACATGCAGACCATATGGTTAAGACAAGAGAAAAGTTAAATAAAATACTAAGTGAAAAAACAGGTCAACCATTAGAAGTAATTAATAGAGATACAGAAAGAGACCACTATATGACAGCAGAAGAAGCATTAAAATATGGACTTATAGATGGAATTATGGAAAAAAGAAAATAGAAAAATAAAATAAAGAAAAAATAAATTAAAAGTTTATGAGTTAAACTTAAGAAAAATCATATATAAAATTTAAACATAAATTTTAGAAAGGAAGCTAAAAATGGCTAAAAGCACAAAAAGTAAAGAAATTAGATGTTCATTCTGTGGTAAATCACAAAATAGTGTGGAAAGAATTATAGCAGGTCCTGGAGTATATATTTGTAACGAATGTATAAAAGTATGTTCAAATATAGTAGAAGATGAATTATATGAAAATAATGAAACAGAATATACAATAAATAAACAAGAAAAATTGCCTACTCCAGAAGAAATTAAAGCAGTATTAGATTCTTATGTAATAGGACAGGAGGATGCTAAAAAAACGCTTTCTGTTGCAGTTTATAACCATTATAAACGTATAAATAATCAAAAAGATTCAGATGTAGAAATACAAAAAAGTAATGTTTTATTGCTAGGACCAACAGGAAGTGGTAAAACTCTTCTTGCACAAACTCTAGCTAAAACTTTAAAAGTACCATTTGCAATAGCAGATGCTACAACATTAACAGAAGCAGGTTATGTAGGAGAAGATGTTGAGAATATTTTATTAAAACTAATTCAAGCTGCAGACTATGATGTAGAAAAAGCAGAAAAAGGAATTGTATATATAGATGAAATTGACAAAATAGCAAGGAAGTCAGAAAATCCATCTATTACAAGAGATGTTAGCGGGGAAGGAGTACAACAGGCATTACTTAAGATTGTAGAAGGTACAACAGCAGCTGTTCCACCACAAGGTGGAAGAAAACATCCACATCAAGAATTAATACAAATAAATACTGAAAATATATTATTTATTTGTGGTGGCGCATTTGAAGGTTTAGAAAAAATTATAAAAGAAAGAACAGCCCAAAAGGCAATAGGCTTTGGAGCTGAGATAAAAAGCGAAAAGGAAGAAAGCAAATACGAAATATTTAAGGAGCTATTACCACAAGACTTATTAAAATTTGGATTAATTCCAGAGTTTGTTGGTAGACTTCCAATAATTGCAACTTTGCACGAGCTTGATAGAGAAGCTTTAGCTAATATTGTAACAAAGCCAAAAAATGCATTAGTAAAACAATATCAAAAACTATTTGAATTAGACAATGTTACATTAGAATTTGAGCCAGAAGCTATTAATTTAATAGTAGATAAAGCAAGAGAAAGAAAGACTGGTGCTAGAGGTTTAAGGTCAATAATAGAAGAAATAATGAGAGACATAATGTTTGAAATACCATCAAATCCAAATATAGAAAAATGTATTATTACAAAAGAAACTGTAAAAAATGGTGAGGCACCAAGACTTGTAATAAACAATAATAGAGAAGTAACTAAAAAAGAAAAAGCAAAAAGAGAATCTACCAAAAAGACAGAATCAGCATAGAAAACAGAGATTATATCACTTTTTTTAAATGAAAAAATTGAGGACAGATTATATAATTTATTAGAAGTCTGTCTTTAATTATTGTAATTAAAAATTATTAGTAATATATACTAAAAAAGTCACACTTATATTGGAACTAAAAATAAAATTAAAAAAAATAATACTAGAATAATAAAATAAAAATTATTAGAAAGAAACTATAAATAAAATTATAGGAGATAAAAGAATGAATGAAGCAGAGTTAGAAAAAATAAAAATAAAAGCATTAGAAGAGCATATACCGATAATTATGGATGACACTTTAAATGTTGTAGGAAATTTACTTGGCAAAATAAAACCAAATGCAATATTAGAAATAGGTACAGCTGTAGGTTATTCTGCCATATGTTTTTCGAAATACTTGCTAGACGGTGGAATAATAGATACTATAGAAAGAGATCACGATAGAGTAGAAGAGGCAAAAAAGAATATAAAACTTGTAGATATTGCAGATAAAATTAATATTATAGAAGGTGATGCAGTAGAGATTCTACCTACAATTAACAAAAAATATGATGCTATTTTTATAGATGCTGCAAAAGGAAAATATCCTTTCTTTTTAAGTGAAGCTTTAAGATTAATTAACACAAATGGCTATATTATAGCAGATAATGTTTTATATAAAGGTTATGTAATGAGTGACTATAATAAGCACAAACAAAGAACTGCTGTAAGAAATTTAAGAGAATATATTGCAGAGATAACCAAAAATCCTACTTTAGAAACCGAAATTTTGGAAGTAGGAGATGGGTTAGCAATAACTAAAGTAGTAAGATAAAAAATACATTAAAGTATCTTTAAAAGATATTTTAATGTATTTTTTTAATATAGTATATAAAAAGTTTGTATAAAATTTGTATGTATCGTAAAGTCTGTATAAAATCTGAACTTTTTATGATAATATTAAAATTAAATAATTAAATTTATAAATTATTTAATTTTAATATTATTTAGGATAAATATTTAATACAAGAAAGTATAATATCTAAAATAAATATAAATGCACACATATATACTATTGCCTTTTTAGTTGTAAAGTTTAATTTATTTAATGCTTTACAACCCTTTTTATAAAATGGGTATAAAATTTTTGTAAATAAAATACCTGCAATTCCCCACATAAAGCAATATAATAAACTAACACGACCATTAATATTCATAAAATCATTAGGATAGTCCCAACAACGTATTTGAAAAAGTGCTTCTAAAGCATATCCTGTAACATATTCAAATAAAGTAAAAACAATCATACAACCAATAAATAATTTTAAATATTTATGAGAAGTATTTTGTTTTTCCATGTAAGATAATGCAATAATAAGCATTACTGCTCCGCAACCATATATTGGACAATAAGGACCAAGCAAAAAACCTCTCTTAGTTAAACCAAGTTGAATAGAAGTATATGCAGTTTCAAAAATCCAACCAATTATTGAAAATATAAGGAAAAATAAAAACAAGTTGTACAATTTATTTTTTTCACTATTTTTATCTATTACAACTAATTTATTAGTTTTGATATTTTCTTCTTCATTTGTTTCATTTAAGCTTTCATCATCAGCCAATTTTTTTCACTCCCTTTTACTCAATAATATTATAATAGCAGAAATTTATTAAAAAGTAAATTATCTTAAATAAATTTTAAGATAAGAATATCATAGAGTAAATTTATACTAACAAAGTGAAAATTCTTTTGAATTTTAATGAAATATGATAAAATAAATGATATAATGCTTTTAATAGTAACATTATTTAATTTTACAGGAATGTCTGCAAAATTAGAAAGAAGGTAAAAGATGGAAAATGAAATAGATATAGGCAAATATAAACAAATTTTTGAAAATATAAAACAAGAAGTATTAAAATCACAATATAAAGCAATGCAAATAGTAAATAAAGAATTAATATTTATGTATTGGCATATTGGGAAAATTATAGGAGATAACAGCAAATGGGGAAATAAATTCATTGATAGTTTATCTATAGATTTAAAATTAGAGTTTCCAAAGGTTACAGGTTTTTCTGTAAGAAATCTAAAATATATGAAAAAAATAGCAGAAGAATATCCAGACTTTGAATTTGTGCAACAAGTTGTTGCACAAATTCCGTGGGGACACAATATAATTTTGATGGATAAAGTAAAAAATATAGAAGAAAGAAAATGGTATATAAAGCAAAGTATTATAAATGGTTGGTCTAGAAGTTTATTAACAATGCAAATAGAAAGCAAATTATATGAAAGGCAAGTAGTTGCCGAAAAAGTAACCAACTTTCCTGCAACTTTGCCAGACATTCAAAGTGATTTAGCAATACAGACAATGAAAGATCCATATCTTTTTGACTTTATTTCACTAAAAGGAAAAGTAAAAGAAATAGAGATTGAAAAGGCAATGATAGACAAAATAAAAGATGTTCTTATTGAATTGGGAAAAGGATTTGCGTTTGTTGGAGAACAGTATAAAATAACCGTAAGTGAGAAAGACTATTATATTGATTTATTATTTTATCATTTAAAATTAAAATGTTATGTTGTTGTTGAATTAAAAGCAAGAGAATTTGAGCCTACAGATGCAGGACAACTTAATTTTTATTTATCAGCAATAGATGACTTGGTAAAAGATAAAACAGATAATGCGACCATAGGATTATTATTATGCAAAAATAAAGATAACTTTACAGCAGAATATGCATTAAGAAATATAAGTAGCCCAATTGGAGTTAGTGAATATAAACTACTAGAAGATATACCAGAATATTTAAAATCACAATTACCAAAAGTAGAAGAAATTGAATTGCATATTAGAGACATTGAAGAAATATAAAAACATTAAGATAATGAAGGGTAGAAAGTTTAAAATTTTCTCTATACTGCTGCAAAAATTTAAATATGAAAAATACGTTTTAAATAGATATATTATATATAACAGTGTGATAACGATTAATTAATATACCTATAATACTTCTCCAAACTTGAAAATAATTGTATATTATGATATTATTATAATTGCTTATTTTATGAGATAATTATATATAAAAAATAAAAAATCAAAAGATATTACTAATTTCAAAATAAAAGGAGAAATAATATATGAAAAAACCAGAATTATTAGCACCAGCAGGTTCATTTGAAAAAGCAAAAACAGCATTTATGTATGGAGCAGATGCTGTATATTGTGGAACATCTTCTTTGTCACTTAGAAGTAGAGCAGAAGTTGATGATGATGATCTAGCAAAGACAATAGAATATGCACATAGTATAGGTAAAAAAGTACATGCAGCTATTAATATTTATGCTTGGGATAATACATATGAAGAAATAAGAAAACAAGCTAGAATGCTAAATAAATTAAAAGTAGATGCAATAATTGCAGCAGATGGTGGTGTAATTGATGTAATAAAAGAGGAAGCACCAGATGTACCAATACATGTAAGTACACAAGCTAATACTGTTAGTTATCATACAGCAAATTTCTGGTATAAAAATGGAGCTAAAAGGGTTATATTAGGTAGAGAATTAAACAAAGAACAAATAAGGGATATAATAAAAAACAGAGAGAAAGACTTAGAAGTAGAAATTTTTATTCATGGTGCAATTTGCTTTGGATATTCGGGAAGATGCTTTTTAAGTGATTTCTTAGCAAATAGAAGTGCAAATTTAGGAGATTGTGCTCAAAGTTGTAGATGGGCTTATAATGTATATGTAGAAGAGCGTAACAATCCTGGAAATTTAATGCCAGTAGAACATGACGAAAAAGGTACATATATATTTTCATCTAAAGATATGTGTTTAGTAAAGGAAATACCAGAAATTGTAGAAATGGGTATAGACAGTGTAAAAATTGAAGGAAGATTAAAAACAGAGTATTATTTAGCATCTGTTGTAAATGCATATAGAAATGCAATAGACGACTATTGTAGTAATCCGGAAAAATATGACTATACAAAATACTTAAATGAGTTAGAAAAGACTAAAACACGTGGACTTACAACATTTTATTTTAATGATAGAAATAATAAGGATTTCCAAGATTATGAAGGAAAACAATATAATGCACACTATGAGTTTGGAGGAAAAGTAACAGAATATAATGAGGACAAAACATTGATAGAAATACGTAATAAATTAAGTGTAGGTGATACAATGGAAATATTAATTCCTAATAAAATAGATGTTGTAACATTTACAATAGATAAATTATGGGATGCAGAAACAGATGAAGAAATCCAAACAGTAAATCCAGGAAAAGCAGGACAAAGCGTAAAAATGCATTTACCTATAAAAGTAGAAAATGGATGGATTTTGAGAAGAAAAAAATAAAAACAAAATATAAAGTATATATATAATCTAAAATAATCTAAAATATAATAAAAACTAATAAATAGATAACTAAACTAATTATTTATTAACCAAAACTGCTAGACATAATAAAACCCTCAATGTTTAAAACATTGAGGGTTTTTATTATGCTTAATAGTTAGAGTATATAGTAATTCGAGTAAAGTTTATTTAAACTTTACACAAATTACTATACATATTAAACAGTATAAGTATACTGAATTTCATTCTAGCTTTTCAAATTGAAGAGATATAATAAAGCTAACAGCAAAACATAGCAAAGATATAATTCCAGTAATATTAAATGTAAATCCTGGATAAAGAATTAATGCAGAACCTAAAACAAAGCCAATTATTGCATAAAATGTTTCTGGAAAGTAATTTTCTAAAAGATATTTAATTATCTTTAAAAATAAATACCCACCTAAAATAATACCTATTGCTAATGGAATTAATATGTTTAAGTTTAAAGTAGATATAGCGTCTAGATATTCATAATATACGCCAAATGTCATTAATATAACACTGCTGCTAACTCCGGGAACAACAATTCCAATAGACATAAAAATGCCAGCAATAATTAAGAATAAGAAACTATTATTAGCTTCATACATAAGATTATTTTCTAAAAAAGGTTCTAATAAAATGGAAAAACTGCCAATAGCAAAAGCAATAATTAAAAATAACAAATAATGCAATCTGAATCCTTTTTTGGAGTTAGCTTTTTTAAATAATATAGGAATACATCCAATAATTAATCCTATAAATGCAAACTTAGTTTGCATTGGAAAACTATTAAAAAGATACTTTAGAATTTTGCCAAATAACAATATTCCAGTAACTCCGCCTAGACCTATAGGAAGTAAAAATTTAAAATTTGTTTTAAAATCTTTAAAAATATTCAAAACACTATTTATTAATTTTTCATATAAACCAAAAATTACACAAAGAACTCCACTACTAATACCAGGAAGTATTGCACCAGCTCCTATAGCAATTCCTTTTAAATAATCAAATAAAAATTTCAAAGTAATTTAATCCCCCTTGTAATAAATATGAAAATTATTAAAAAATATGAAAGTTTAGCAAAATAAATTAAAAATATTTGCTATGGGTTTAAAATAGATATGTCTAGATTTAAAATAAATATGTCACAAAAATATAAAAATAAAATATTTGAAATATTGAAAAATAAATATATTATGATAAAATTAACTAAAATTTTAATATAAAAATTAGCAACCTACATGCTAATATGTAAGGATAGTAGTAATTGCTTTAAGCATAGATAAATTTAATAAATAATAAGTAAAATAATAAGTAAAGATAGGAAAGTGATATAAAAATGAGTATTGGATTAGTATTAGAAGGTGGAGCAATGAGAGGACTATATACAGCAGGTGTTTTAGATGTATTTTTAGATAATAATATAAAAGTAGATGGAATAATTGGAGTTTCTGCTGGAGTATTATTTGGGGTAAATTATTTATCTAAGCAGAAGGGAAGGGGAATAAGGTATAATAAAAAGTTTGCAAAAGATAAAAGATATATGGGAATTAGGTCATTTTTAACTACAGGAAATATAATAAATAAAGATTTTGCTTATTACGAAATTCCATATAAAATAGATGTATTTGATGACGAAGAATTTAAGAAATCAAATATTGATTTTTGGGCAACAGTAACAAATATTGAAACAGGGGAAGCGGAATATTTAAAATTAGATAGTGTATTAAATCAAATGGAAATTTTAAGGGCTACTTCAGCAATGCCATTGGTATCTAAAATTGTTGAATGGGATAATAAAAAGTATTTAGATGGTGGAGTTTCAGACAGTATTCCAATAGAAAAGTGTAAAAGTATGGGATATGACAAAATAGTTGTTGTTTTAACTAGACCAATAGAATATAGAAAGAAAAAAGCAAACAGCTTATTAGCAAGAATTAAATATAAAAGATATCCTAAATTAATAAGAACAATGGAAAATAGGTATAAAAAATATAATGAAACTGTAGAAAAAATTATAGATATGGAAAACAAAAAGGAGATTTTTGTAATAAGACCGTCTAAAGATTTAAGATTAAAAAGAATAGAAAAAGATATAGATAAATTACAAGCAATGTATGATTTAGGAATAAGTGATTGTAAAAAGTGTTTAGAAGATTTGAAGGAGTACATAGGGGAGTAAGAAGAGGGAAAAATCCCTCTTTTTAACTTTTATTCTTTTATCTCTTTAGCCAATTTCTCAATAGCCTTAGTTTCAATTCTAGAAACATAGCTACGACTTATGCCCATAGACTTGGCAATTTCGTTTTGTGTTTTAGGCTTGTTACCGTCTAAACCAAATCTTAATTCTAAAATTGTTTTTTCTCTAAATTTTAAAACTTCTTTCATTTTTTGGTATAGTTTTTTTATCTTAAATTTTAGGTCAACTTCGTCTTCAATATTTTTTTCATTATTTTCTAGAACTTCTTGCAAGGTAACAGTATTGTCGTCTTTGTCTTTTCCAATAGGGTCTTCCAAAAAGACTTCTGCACCAAGTTTTTTTGTACTTCGTAAAAACATTAAAATTTCATTATCTATGCATCTTGAAACATATGTAGAAAGTTTTACACTTTTAGATGGATTAAAACTATTAATTCCTTTTATTAATCCTATTGTACCAATTGAAATTAAATCATCTAAATCTATGTTAGTAGAAGAATACTTTTTACAAACATGTGCAACTAAACGTAAATTTTTTTCTATTAATATATTTCTAGCTTCTTCATCACCTTTTTTTAATAATTCTAAATATTTTTGTTCATCTTCACTACTTAATGGCTCAGGGAAAAGGCTATTGTTTGAAATATATCCAACTAAAAAAACAGCAGATTGTAAGAATGCTAAAAAACCACCTAAAGAAATAGCAAGCATAATGCACCTCCAAAATCACTATAACAAATTATATGTTTAAAGAAATTAAAAGTGCATGACCTTAAATAAAAAAGTAAACACTTTGTTTTTTCAGTGTTTACTTTTATTTCTTACCAGCTCCAACCGCGTTGTTCTGTTACTAATCTAGCAAATTTTTTTAGTTTTTCAAATGCTAGGTAGTTTATGCTACCAGCAGGGAAGCTACCATTCGAATCTTTTTTTCCTGCAGGTACTCCTGTTAAAATTTCTATTCCTTCCTCAATTGTAGTTATTGCATATATATGGAATTTCTTTTCTTTTACAGCTGAAATTACTTCGTCTGAAAGGTTTAAATTCATAACATTTTGTTTTGGAATTATAACTCCATGAGAACCATCTAGTCCACGCATTTTACATACTTGGAAAAATCCTTCTATTTTATCATTAACTCCACCAATTGGTTGAATTTCGCCTTTTTGATTTACAGAGCCTGTTACTGCTATTGATTGATTTATTGGCATACCAGATAAGCTTGAAAGTATTGCATAAAGTTCTGTACTTGAGGCACTGTCGCCATCTACTCCATTATATAATTGCTCAAAACATACGCTAGCAGTTAAAGATAGGGGAATACTCTGTGCAAACATTTCTCCAATGTATGAGCTTAATATTAGTACACCTTTAGAATGTGAAGAACCAGAAAGTGCAACTTCTCTTTCTATGTTTACAACTCCACTTTTGCCTGTGTAAGTGTTAGCAGTAATTTTTACAGGTTTTCCAAAAGTATAGTCTCCAACATTCATAATAGTAAGACCATTTATTTGACCAACTTTAAACCCAGATGTGTCTATTAATAAAGTGTTTTCTTTTATCATTTCCATATATCTTGAGTCGTATTTTTTAACTCTTTCTATGCGTTCTTCTAAAGCTTTGTCTATAAATTTACCAGTAATAACTTTAGAATGAGCAAGTTTTGCCCATGTAGCAGATTCTGCAATTATTTGAGCCAAGTCATTAAATCTAGTAGAAAGTTTATCCTTACTGTCAGCAAGTTTTGATGCATATTCAACAACTTTTGCCATAGCATCTCTGTCCAAAGGTAGTAGATTTTCTTGGCTGCAGTAACTTTTAACAAATCTTGCTAATTTATTCATATTTTCAGTATTTCTAGGAGCTTCTTCTTCAAACTCAACTTTTATTTTAAATAATTTTTTAAAGTCACTATCCATAGCAAGTAAAGTTTGGTAAATATTATCGTCGCCGATTAAAATAACTTTTACATTTAAAGGAATAGGCTCAGGCTTTAACGAAACCATAACCATTGAAGAACGGGCATCTGCTGTGTTTTCAATACCTATTTCTTTAGAACGTAGAGCTTTTTTAAGAGCTTCATAACACAAGCTATTGCTTAATAGGTCATGAGCTTGAAATATAATATAACCACCATTAGCAATATGAAGTAGTCCTGGTTTTAACATCGTAAAGTCTGTTTTTAATGCACCATAGTAATTCTCATACTCTAGTTTACCAAAAATATTGTGATAAGAGTAATTAGAGTCCATTATTACAGGAGCACCCTCTAAGTTGCTATTATCTATAAATAAGTTAACACGGTAATTAAGCCATGGCTGAACAACATCTGGTTTTGGCTGAGGTGTTTGTCTTTGGTCCTTTTTGTCTTCTGCAACAAAATATGATATATTTCTTAATATATCTTTTTTTATGTTTTCTAAAAATTGAACAATTTTTTTATTTCTTTTATATTTTGCTTTAATATAGTTTATGTGTGCATTTACAGTAAGAAGTGCAACATTAGATTGCCATTCTGAAACTTTTTGCTCAGATTCTTTTTCTATAGCTTTAATTTGGCTAATTGCTTCCATAATATGTTGTTGAACTATGTTAGATTTATCCTCGTATTCTTTTTTAGTTTCTTCGTCTAATTTATCAAATTCTTCCTCTGCAATAGCTTTACCATTCATAATTGGCATCATGTAAATACCAGTTTGAGAAGATTTAACTTGAAAGCCGTATTCAGCAGATTTTTCATTTAATTGATTCATTAAAGCAGTACGCTTAGCATCAAATTCTTGTTTAATAAGAGCTCTTTCATGCTCGAATTCTTCGTTATTAAATGTAGACTTAATATCATTTTTTATATCTGTAATAAATCTATCCATTAAGTCTTTAAATTCTTTTCCTTCTCCTGCTGGAAGAGACACTGCAATTGGCTCATTTGGATTGTCAAAATTATATATATAGCACCAATCAGAAGGTACTTTTTTCTTTTTAGAAATTGTATTTAGGTAGTTTTTAGTGTACATTGTTTTACCAACGCCACTTGGACCTTCTAAGTATAAGTTGTTTCCTCTAACATCAACATTTAAACCAAATTCTAGAGCTTTAATACCTCTATCTTGACCAATGCCACTGTATATAGGTTCTAATTCATCTGTTGTTTCAAAGCTGAAAATATTAGGATTGCAAATATTTTTTAAATCCTTTGCATTTAATTCGTTTTTCATTTGTTTTTACCTCCAATTTTATTTGTATTTTTATGCTTATGTGTTAAATTTAATAAATTTTTTAACTATTTTAAAAATTTTTTAAATCTTTTGTCATAATAACTGCATTATTTATACCATTATAATATTTTTTTCGCAAGCCCACTTTTTTAAAATTATATTTTTCATAAAGATGTAGGGCAGGTGAGTTATTTTCATCTACCTCAAGTGTCATAGTGCTTGCTCCAAGCTCAATAGATTTATTTATTAAATTTTCTAACAACATAGAAGCTATACCAAAGTTTCTTTTACTTTTTTGTGTTACAATATTCATTAAATCTACTTCATCTAAAATTTTTTTAATTCCTGCAAATCCAACTATATTATTATTTTCTTTTGCAACTATGTAATAAGAATTTGTACACTCAAGTTCTTCTTTTAAAGTATTAAAACTCCAAAATTCATCAAAATCTCTAATTAAAATATCTTTAAGAATTTCTAAATCTTTTTCATTCATTTGAAAAATTTTAATATCCATTTATTCACCTTGTCTTTCTTGTTTTTCTTCTAAGCTTCTTTCCGCTTGAGACTTTCTAAGATACATAGGAGAAAGGGAAGAGTTATAATCTTTTGTTGTACCATTACTATTTACATATTTATTATAAGCAAATCTGGCAATACTTATACTTGAAGCTAAATTTTTTTCTTTCTCAAAAAAGTATGTAGAAAGTGTAGAACTTACTTCTAAGTTATTATTTAAATCTATTTCTGTAGAGTTACTTAAGTCTTGTCCTAAAGCTTGTTCTAATTTATTTCTATAAGCTGTAGCTCCATCACCAACAAGTGCAATAGATGTGTTAAAATTCCTTAATTTATCAATTAATTCATTAATAGAACATGTAGAAAGTTCTTCAAGCATATTATAATTTTTGTCAAATAAACCATAATAAACATTTTCATTTTTTGCATCTATAAGTGAACAAATTACATTAATATTTAATAAGCTAATATCATTTTTTATATTATAAGCTAAGCCTTCTAAAGAGCTAACGCCAACAGTTTTAAAATTATATACATCTGCAAAAGCCTTAGCAGTAGATATACCAATTCTTACACCAGTAAAAGAACCAGGTCCAATTGAGCATGCAAGTAAATCTATATCGTTTAATGTTAAATTAGTTTTTGTAAACATTTTATCTATTAATGGCATTAATGTTTGTGAATGTGTTTTTTCGTCATCACTATGTAACTCTGCTATTACATTATTATCTTCTAATATACAAGTTGTACACCTTTTAGAAGATGTATCTATTCCTAATATTTTCATAAAAATTCAAATCCTTTCTTAAAATAATTAAAAATATAATTGAAGATATAAGTAAAAATATAACTAAAATTCTTCAATTAAAATTTCTCTATAGTCATCCTCAGAACTACTTTTTTTAAAAGTAATTTTTGTATAATTATTTTTTAAAACATCTTCAAGCATTTCGCCCCACTCGAAAATACAAATACCATTAGAAAGGTATTCTTCTCCACCAATGGCATAAAACTCATCTATATCGGATAACCTATATAAATCAAAATGATATATGTTTGTATTTTTTGTATTATATTCATTTACAATAGTAAAAGTAGGACTAGAAATTTCATTTTCTAAACCAAAATATTTTAAAACGCCTTGAGTAAACTTAGTTTTACCAGAACCAAGTTCACCAGATAATATTATAATATCTCCAACTTTTAAATTTTTAGCAAAATCATTTGCAAAATTAATTGTATCTTCTTCACTTTTAGAAATAAATTTATACATAAAAATTCAGTTCCTTTCTTAATGTGGTTACAAGCATAAAGTTATAAAATTTTATTTTAAAACTAATAATTCCTTTAACTATTGCTATTTTATATTAAACATGTGAATTTGTAAATAGTGTTTTACAAACAATAAAAGTAGTATTTTTAATTCGACTGCGGACGCACAGCTACTTAAAATTTGTATACACAAATTTTAAAGACCTTGTCTCACAAAAATATTACATTTATTGTTTTATATAGTTAATACAGATTAATAAAAGTAGTATTTTTAGTTCGACTGCGGACGCACAGCTACTTAAAATTTGTATACACAAATTTTAAAGACCTTGTCTCACAAAAATATTACATTTATTGTTTTATATAGTTAATACAGATTAATAAAAGTAGTATTTTTAGTTCGACTGCGGACGCACAGCTACTTAAAATTTGTATACACAAATTTTAAAGACCT
>ENA-ORNW01001460-ORNW01001460.1-human-gut-metagenome-genome-assembly--contig:-NODE-1460-length-18093-cov-3.389456_pt1 | contig 18093 bp, 14 predicted proteins | sample MGYA00242121_ERZ509034 | MGnify/ENA primary metagenome ERZ509034 (study PRJEB26280, sample SAMEA2338689) | human gut metagenome | biome: human gut; feature: human-associated habitat; material: faeces... | reverse complement strand
CAGTGACACTGATTGTCTATTTCCTGCCACGTGACGGAAAATTCAACTATCAGTTTGACATAAACAAGCCCTGGAAGTACGGGCAGTTGATAGCCACTTTTGACTTTCCGATCTATAAAGACGACGCAGTGGTGAACCGGGAACAGGATAGTCTGCTGGCTTCCTTCCAACCTTATTATCTGCTTGACAAACAAGTAGAGAAAGACGCAATCGCCAAGCTGAAAGAGAATTACCATACTCACCTGAAAGGTATACTTCCTTCCGTAGATTATCTGCGATACATCGAACGGACATTAAAAGAAATATACGGAGAGGGCATCGTTTCGACAGAAAACATACAAGAACTCCACAAGGACAGCACTTCGGCGATCATGATTATCGACGACAAGCTCGCAAACTCCAAGCCTACCGATCATATATATACGGTCAAAAAAGCTTATGAGTACTTGCTATCCGCAGATACGACCCACTTCAACCGTGAGATTCTGAGACAATGTTCATTAAACGAATACATCACTCCCAATCTCACATTCGACCAACAACGGACACAGACCGCCAAAGAGGAAATGCTGAACAACTATTCCTGGGCCAACGGATTAGTCGTCAGCGGACAGAAAATTATAGACCGTGGAGAAATCATCAGCCCGGAAACGTACAATATTCTGGAATCATTACGCAAAGAGTCCATCAAGCGAAGTGAATCCATTGATCAGAGCCGCTTGATTCTTGGCGGGCAGATTTTGTTTGTCGGTATGCTGATACTTTGCTTTATGCTCTATCTCGACCTGTTCCGAAAAGATTATTATGAGCGCAAAGGCAGCCTGTCGTTACTGTTTACACTGATTGTATTTTATAGTGTGGTAACAGCTTTCATGGTATCACATAATATATTTAATGTATATATGATTCCGTATGCGATGCTGCCCATCATCATACGGGTTTTCCTCGATTCACGAACTGCCTTCCTGACGCATGTCATTACGATATTAATCTGCTCTATATCCCTGCGTTTTCCGCATGAGTTCATTCTGACGCAGTTGGCTGCCGGATTAGTTGCCATTTTCAGTTTAAGGGAACTTTCGCAGAGGTCACAGCTCTTCCGCACGGCCTTATTGGTGATACTGACTTATGCGGCTATTTACTTCGCATTCGAGCTAATGACCGAGAATGGACTTGCCAATGACTTCTCTAAGTTGAATGCACGGATGTATACCTATTTCTTTATTAATGGTATTCTGCTGCTGTTTACATATCCGTTGCTGTTTCTGCTGGAAAAGACGTTCGGCTTTACCTCTAATGTGACTTTGGTCGAACTTTCCAATATCAACAGTGATCTTCTCCGACAGATGTCCGAAACAGTGCCCGGAACTTTCCAGCACTCTATGCAGGTAGCCAATCTGGCGGCAGAAGCAGCGATCCGTATTGGAGCGAAAAGTCAATTAGTACGTACCGGAGCTTTATATCATGATATCGGCAAGATGGAGAATCCCGCTTTCTTTACGGAGAATCAGTCGGGAGGCGTCAATCCTCATAAGAATCTGAATTATGAGCAAAGTGCCCAGGTCGTGATCAGTCATGTGACAGACGGATTGAAACTGGCGGACAAGCATAATCTGCCGAAAGTTATCAAAGACTTTATCAGCACCCATCATGGACGGGGGAAAACGAAGTTCTTCTATATCTCATGGAAGAACGAGCACCCCGACGAGGAACCGAATGAAGAACTGTTCACCTATCCGGGTCCTAATCCTTTCTCAAAGGAGACAGCTATTCTGATGATGGCGGATGCTGTCGAAGCGGCGTCACGCAGTCTGCCGGAATATACGGAAGAAACTATCAGCAACTTGGTCGACAAGATCATTGACTCCCAAGTTGCTGAAGGTTATTTCAAAGAGTGCCCTATCACTTTCAAGGACATTGCGACCATCAAGACGGTATTCAAAGAAAAGCTGAAAATCGCTTATCACACACGGATCAGTTATCCTGAGTTAAAGAAGTAAGCAGACCGGCACAAGCGTCTTCGAGTACATCCAGCACATATTCAAATCCTTCGGCCCCTCCATAGTAGGGGTCGGGGACATGATCGGCGGGAATGCGGGTACAGTACTCCGTCATGCGATGAATCTTTTTCCACTCTTCCGTAGAAGGAGCTTTTTCTTTCAGATCATCTATGTTACGGTCGTCCATGCCAATAATCAGATCAAAATTATAAAAGTCCTCTGTCCGCACCGGACGGGAGCGATGAACCAGTTGATAACCACGACGGGCAGCGTGTGCACGCATCCGGCTATCCGGCAATTCGCCTTGATGATAAGACAGGATTCCGGCGGAATCAATCACAAATTCTTTTTCCAGTCCGGCTTCTTTGATCAGGTGAAGCATTACTCCTTCCGCCGTAGAGCTACGGCAGATATTTCCCAAACAGACAAATAATATTTTCTTCATAATTTACGTTTAATAATTGACAGGCTTCATTCGTTTCTATTATCAAAACGAATTAAGTATCTGATTGGCCCGGTTCACGGTAACGGCTGCCGGTATTTCCGGCATATCACCCAAATTGAACGGCGCCAGCATTTTCTCTATCTTCTTTAATCCGGCTTTATTTCCCTTCTTCTCAAATTCCTGACGAAGAATCGTTATTTTCTCATGTGCCTGAATACCTTCGATCAAACGTTCGAAACGGATACAGCTACGGGCTCCCGGATACACGAGATAAGTATCTCCTGCCGCCCACGTGCGGAAACGTGAATCGAGCAACGGCTCCAAAGGCCAACTATTGTATGCCCAACGCAGATAGCCGTCCAGATGCTTCTTCGAAGAATAGAAACTCATCCATGCAGCCTCAGCAGGGTCGGAAAAAGTGAATGTATTGGGATGTGCTTCCGTACAACAAGTATAATAGGTGGTACGTTTATTCTCGGCCGCACGGCGGAGACGCACTTCTTCCGGGAAGTTCTGTCCGATAACAATGCAATAATCGTACAAGTCCGGCTCTATCTCAGCATGATAATTACCGGCCAGTGAAACTTTAAACTCCGGATCTGCCTTACGGATTACTTTCAACGTTTTCTGCATTACATCCATCGGACGCTCATCCATCGCAATCGCACAAATATCAAACCATCCTTTTTCTCTCAGATGCTTGGAAAAAGAAGTAAGCATCGCAACCCACATTTCTTCATAAGCAGGTTCTCCCGGTGCTGTCTTTACAAACTTCAATGAATTTGTTGCCTGATCAAAATACTGGAAAGATAATTCCCAGGGAACCATAGAGTAACAGTTAATCTGCTGATCGATACCGACACTCATCATAAACTCTACCCAGCGATCAAAAACCGTATAGTCGAAAGCCCAAGTGCCGTCGGCACGTTTCATCCATGTAACCATCGTCTCGAAATAATCTTCAGTCTGACCGTTCCAGGGTTTATGTGTCAAAGTGGCTGTGATAATCTTTTGACCGGCATCTGCCAGCATTTTCATCAGCGGGCGCATAGCGTCCAGATGCTCCTGGCTCCACAAGGGAACCTGATAATAACGGGCTACGGCAAACGGGCTCTGCCACAAATCCAGATGATAAGCCCATTCGGACGGTGCAGGAAGTTCACGGGAAGAAACGAGGATTTCGAGATTAAGCTGCTGCAACAGACGGGAACCGTCTTTTACCAGCAAAGCACCCTTGTAGGTTCCGGGAGTAGCCGATTGAGGAATCCAGCATTGCACCCAGATAGGCTGAACGGTACGTGCCGGAACAGACATTGATTTCAAGTTCGTATCAATCGGGTCGGCTACCAACAACGAATCGTAATCCACTGCTTGACGGTGACCGCACGCGCCTCTGCCATCTTTATTCAGTTCATCGGTCATTACATAACGGATGAAACCGGCTTTAAACGCCTCATCCGAAAGGCTATTCCCTTTTTTATCTCTAAAATCGGTAAAGCTGAAGTTCAGATCTTTCACCTCAGTGCCGGTCCAGACAACAGCCTGCGCGTTTACACGTTCGCCACGCCAGCCTTTTAAAGTGGTAAGCTGCTGCTTTTTCAGCTGGGGAAGCCGATGCTTCGCATAGCGGGTGTCAATTGTTCCCCAGGAAATCTGAGGGATGGTAACTGCTGCCCAGTCTTTATCAGAGGGGGAAGAAGGATCGGGCAGTTCCTGATAAGTTTCAATTGGAAATTTCGGTTGCCCCGTAGGGGTTCCACACTGCGTCACTCCTTGCTGGGCAAAAAGAGGACTCACACCAATAAGACATGTTAAGCAATAAATCGTAAGTCGTTTCATGGTTAGTTAATTTATAAAGGTTATTATAAGGAAAATATTAGGTCTGTATCAAGTGCTACATCGGGTCTACATCATAATAGACAATCAAGGATTTATAGCGCTCATCTTCCAGCATCTCTTTCTGGATACGTTGTAGCAATTCCCGCGCACGTCCCATCGGGGCATTCTGTTCGATCTTCAACACTATCTTTTTGATGAATAATGTCTGGATACGGGCAACGGGAGGTTTGTCCGGTCCCAATACCCGGTTTCCGAACACGGTTCTTAGTTTATCTGCCATGACCGCAGCCATCTGGTCCAGCAAAGCTTCATTATGGTTTTTCAGATATACATACACCAACCGATAGTAAGGGGGATAATGAAACATTTGCCGTTCGGCAAGCTGACCGTCTACCATTTCTTCATAGTTATTACCGATAACCTGATGGATAATGGGGTGATCAATGCTTTTCGTTTGCAGTACCACCCGCCCGCGTTTATTCTTACGCCCGGCTCGTCCCGCTACTTGTGCCATCAGTTGGAAAGCACGTTCGTAAGAACGGAAATCCGGATAATTAAGCATGGTGTCCGCATTTAAGATACCCACTATACTTACGTGATCAAAGTCCAAACCTTTCGATACCATTTGCGTACCGATAAGTATATCCGTCTTTCCCTGTTCAAAGTCGGCAATAATCTTCTCGTAGGCAGCTCGGGTACGGGTAGTGTCCAAATCCATTCGGGCGACAGCCGCTTCCGGAAAAAGGACTTTGATGTCATCTTCAATCTTTTCCGTACCAAAACCGCGGTTGACCAGTTCTGTTCCTTCACAGGCGGGACAGGACTTCGGCAGTTGATAGGTATATCCGCAATAGTGGCAGGTCAGTTGGTTGATACCTTTATGATAAGTCAGACTCACATCGCAGTTCTTACATTTCGGCACCCAGCCGCAAGTACGGCATTCTATCATCGGTGCAAATCCGCGACGGTTCTGGAAAAGAATGACTTGTTCTTTCTGTTCCAGTGCTTCTTTCATATATTGTATCAGCAACGGCGAGAACTGTCCGACCATCCGCCTCTTGCGATGCAGTTCTTTGATATCCACCGGAATAATCTCCGGCAGCTGAATTTCTTTATATCGTTCTTTCAGTTGTACAAATCCATATTTTCCGTTCCTTGCGTTCTGCCATGTTTCTATGGAGGGGGTAGCAGTGCCGAGAAGCGTTTTTGCTCCATACATGGCAGCCAGTACGATAGCCGCATTCCGTGCATGATAGCGGGGAGCAGGGTCTTGTTGCTTATAGGTGTTCTCATGCTCTTCGTCTACAATCACCAGCCCCAGATCACGGAAAGGAAGAAATACGGAAGAACGGACTCCAAGGATGATATCATATCCTTTTTCTCCCAGTTGCTTCCGCCATATCTCTACCCGTTCGGCATCCGGAAACTTGGAATGATAAATCCCCAAACGAGAACCGAATACCCGTTGCAGGCGCTCTGTGATTTGAGTGGTCAATGCTATTTCAGGCAAGAGATACAATACTTGTTTCCCCTGGCGAATCGTTTCTTCTATCAGATGAATGTATACTTCCGTCTTTCCACTGGATGTAACTCCATGAAGCAGGCAGACATTTTTCTCCTGAAAGGATTGCACAATCTCATCGTGCGCCCGCTGCTGAAACTCGTTCAAGGCATTCAACTCTACGACCTCCTTCACTTCCTGATTCAGCCGGCCGACTTCATGAAAGTAAATCTCAAATATCTTTTTCTCCACCAAGCCATTCAGAATAGAAGGAGACACCCCTGCACGTTGCAACAGCTCTTTTTTCGAAACTTCTTTCGGCGTTTCTCTTCCAAGGATTCCCGAACACTCGACATATTTCATCAGCAACGCCAACTGCTTCGGAGCACGGGACAGGATATCAAATAAGATATGAAGCCGCTTTTCATCAGCAGAACCGGCTAATCGTACTCTCGCCTCTGTTTTCGGCTTGTAAGTACGGCGCAATTCCTCTTTCACAAAGATGGCCTCTCTATCCAGCAGAGATTTGATGACTGTGAGGATATTTTTCATGCCACTCTCCTTCTCCAGTTTCGTGACACATTGCTGAGAATCTACTGAAAGCAAATCAAGAATACGCTGCTCTCTTTCCGACAACGGTGCATCTGCCTCAAAATCGGGATTATATTCTACAATCGTTTCACTCTCCAACTTCAAACCGGAAGGAAGTGCCGCTTTATAAACGTCTCCTTGTGTACAGAGATAGTAATCTGCCAGCCACTCCCAAAACTTAAATTGAGTGGACAATAAAATAGGAGAAGCATCCAGCAATGCAGATATATCCTTCACCTCATACTCCGTCGGAGCACAATAATGAACATTACGAACGATAGCTGTATAAAACTTCTTCCGTCCGAAAGGAACTATCACACGGCATCCGATTTCAACTTCTTCCGCACATTCATCCGGCAGGGAATAGGTAAAGTACTTCGGAAGCGGTAATGGTAATATGACATCTACATACTTTTTCATTGCAAGCACAAAAGTACAATAAAAAAATGGGGATTTAAAAGAGGGAAGGGAACACTGATAAGAAAAATAGTCTGTACACCGGAATTTAATAAAATAGATTCAAGTTTACAGACCAGTATCTTAAACAAAATACCTTAGAATAAAAAAAAGAGCCTCCTCTATCGGAAGCTCTTTCTTTTTATGATAAAAAGTAACGGATAGCTTAGAATATATAAGCAACGGATACTTGCCAAGTCTTGGTTTTGTATGAGCCTTCAATGTCTTCAAAGCTGGCAGTCTTGCCCAACGGAATATTATAATTAGCTCCTACTTGCAGATGATTCAGCAACTTCACACCTGCGCCGACATTGATACCGACTTCAGCTTTCTTTTTATCGGTTCTTACTCCGTCTATTGTCTTATTACCGGCAAAATCAAAGTAAAAATCAGGACCGGCAGCCACATAAAGACCTACCAGACTTCCCAGGCCGATGTTATATTTCAAATTGACCGGAATATCCAAGCCATTCTGCTTGACAGTAGCTTCTTCACCTCCATCAGAGATTTTTATACCTCTTTGAGCAAAAAGCAAAGACGCATCGACTCCTAATCCCACAACCGGGATATTGAATTCCGCCATCGGACCGATAAAGAAACCTGTAAAATTATCCTTTTTAAAGTTTTCTTTCACATCAGAAAAGCTTGCTTTAGACAAGTTTAAACCACCCTTTACACCAAAATGTAATTGTGCCTGGGCAGGCATCGCCATACCGATACATACGGCAATCATTAAAGCACCAAAAATCTTTTTCATAAATTTACGTGTTTATAATTCGGGACAAAGATATATATTTATAATAAATAAACACAAATTATTGCTCTTTGTTCGTTTCAGAGTCGTTGTTGTTCATCCAGTCCGGCTCCTGTACCTTTATATTTACTTTTCTGAAGATTAAACTTATAATGTACCGTCAGCTTAACCTCCTGTGTGTTCCGTTGAGTTTCACGGTATATCTTAACCTTGTTGTCATACTGGGTAGTCGCATCTCTTACCGTATGAAACAAATCATTGCCCTCTACTGTACAATCCAGCCGCCCGTTAAAGAATGACTTATAGATACTTACCCCGAAGCAACTTACAGGCCGTGTAAAACTGTTCTGATATACTCCTTTGCCTGTATAAGTTCCATTTAACCGAAAAATATATCCCATTGGCAACTGAAATGAGTTATTCCAGCGAATCCCTACTGTTATCCCATTCATATTCTTCGTCCCATCCAGATATCCGATGTTGAACCATTGAGACTGAACAGAAGCAACCCATTCCGGTCGCCAGCAACCAATGCCGGGAGAATACACCAAAGAAGCTGTCATTTCATCCCTGTGTTCAACATTGCGGAACTTAATAAGAGTAATCTTCGGATCGGAAGTCGCTTGTTCGATGGAAAACAGAATATCATCATTATAACGATTGTATCCTACGGAAAGCTGCAAATCCCTGTAAGCCGCCCGCATTTCAGCGGTATGTATATAGGTCGGTTGCAAATTGGGAGTTCCGCCCAGATAAGTAAACCGATTCCCATAATGGATTTCATTTTTCAGCTGCTCATAGTAAGGACGGGCCACTTGAATGTGATAACCCAATCCCCAATGCACTTTTCCCACCGAGCCTTTTAAAGATACCGAAGGAAACAGATTACGATAATGTTTGCTCTCGTCGGACTGATAAATACTGTTTTCATAAAAATCGGACTTTACATCTTCATACCGAAGGCCGGCAGAAGCATCAATTCCACCCAAACTCCAAGTACAATTCAAAAAGAAAGCAAGATTCCTCTCCCTGATTTTATCACTGGTTCCGAGTATCTGATTTCCAAAACCCGAGAAATCACTTATACGGTGTATATAGCTATATTCACTTCCTCCCGAAATCCTTCCTTTGAACAACGGATATGCCAAGACCAGTTTCCCCGCATATAGTTTATTGCTGGTTTCGCTAAAGGTTGTCATATAGAGATCGTCATAGTTCAGACTCAATTCTTTGATGTTCTCTTCTTCCTTATTTTTCCCCACCAATACATCAGCATTCAAGTCAATCTCCAGACTATTTATATCACCATGATAGTAGAAATTAGAATGATGCGTCGGATATGTTTTCTCAATTGAAAACGCATTGGTATTCCACACATCATATAGTTCATGATCGGCATATACTTCTGTCCGGTTATCATTACTCATTTTATCGCACGGAGCAGATGTCAACTCATAAGTCGCGCCAAAGGAGTGATTTTTATTAATCTCATAGTTGAATCCAAACTGCCCGAAGTAACTGATATTCTTTCCCAAATCTGTAGAATGAGTCCTTTGTTTCCACAAAGTATCTACATCCGTCATTTGTACTGTCTCCCCTGTTTCCTTCAAATGTTGCAGACGATACTGGAAAGTTCCGAATAAGTCCAGCCCATTCTGCCGATATTCCACATTCAGTTGGTCGTTATTACCTATCTTATATGAATAATCCGCTACTGAGCGCAATCCTATGCCGAAGCCATCGATTTTCTTTCCGACCGTTTTCAGTTTTAACACAGCTCCTACCGCTGCTCCATATTCCGCACCAGGATTCGTGATCAGCTCTACCTGCTTTATATTCTCAGCACTCAGCCGGTCAAGCTCATCCAAATGACGAACTTCCCTGTTATTGATATAAATCAGCGGAGTTCCCTTTCCCAAAACTTCCAACGTACCATCCGGCCTTTTCAAAACTCCCGGCAGGAGTTCGGCTACATTCATCGCAGTACCTGCTTTACTCAGAATGGTATTTTCAACTTTTGTCGTTAACCCACCGTTGTCCAACCGATACAAAGGAAGATGCTGTGTGACGACCACTTCATCCAACATCCTGTCGTCAGGAATTATCACGATATCACCGATGATAGAGGGCATAAGCCTCTGAATACTCCTTTTATATCCCACATAAGACACAGCCAACAGATAAGGCTTACTCTCAGAAACCTCTATTTTAAAAATCCCCTGCTCGTCCGTGACAGTTCCGCTAATCAGCGAAGAATCCGCTACAGACAACAACGCAACTGTAGCATATTGCACAGGAATTTTCTGATCATCCAGCACTCGCCCACTGAACATCTGAGCCGAAGCATTCAAAGAGACGATCAACAACAAAACCAATAAAATACTATATTTCATTTTTCTTTTCATTTTAAAGTTATTCTATAAACAGCTGCCGTCCGAACAGGCACAGACCTTCTCCTGCCGACATCTCCGAAGAGACACCGATACAGATATTTCTATACACACATCTGTCTGAGCATCTGCCGGACGGCAGACAAAAGGAAGAGAATAGTTAGTTAAATAAGAATGGTCAGTAAGTAAGAATATCATTATACAAACCTTCCAAACGTTTACGCAGGAATTTAACAGCATAATGTTTACGGGAAAGCACCGTATTGGCAGGGACACTGATCAATTCCGACACTTCTTTCACCGAAAATCCTTCCAGTTCCATCAGTTCAAAAACTTCCCGCTGTTCAGAAGGCAATTCGGCAAGTGCCACTTTCAGTTCCTGCCACACTAACGAACGCATATATTCCGTTTCGGGCGAAGGTGCCAGTTCATCATCGGCAAAAAGTACCGTTGAAAAGTCACTCAAAACACTCTCTTCCTCTTCATACTGAGAAACAGGCCACTCTTCCTCACTTTTCTTTTTTCCTTTGTTGATAATCGTATTTCTCGTCACTCTATAAAGCCATGCCGTCACCTGCTCAATTGGATTCATTGTGTTATTGACAGCCTTCACCAACTGATAAAATACGTCTTGTAATATATCCTCCGCATCTTCCTTACTGGAAACCCTTCGATGGATAAAGGCTTTCAATTGCGGCTGATGTTCTACTATCAGCCGCTCCACATCGCCTTCGTGCCCCTTTTGCCTATTCATTTTTTACTGAGGGGGCTATATGGACATCCTTTCCTTGAGTTACATCAGCACTCTTACCAAAGTCTGCATCCGTATTCCTGCCAAAATCCTCCCTGTCAAAGAAACGTTCTCTGTCCCACGGACCGAAGCCCATATGTTTCCTTTTCTTTATAAATTCTCTGCGCTGTTCAGGAGTCATATGCATCCATTTTTCATGAACCGGATTCCCACCCCGTCCTGGCATTCCTCTACGACCAAAGCCGAAGCTCCCAAAAAGAATACGAGTCAGGACAAACAATCCCAATGCCTGCCATAAGCTGAGCACAGGCAAACCAAAGATAACCGGCATCAGCCAATTCCACAATAACATGATGATGGCTCCTATGGCTACTGCCAAAACCAACCAAAGAACTACAAAAACAAATGGATTCCTGAAAAAAGGAAACTTACGACTATGTTTTCCCCTACATCCTTTATCACAATCTTTTGTAACCATTATATTCCGATTTTTAATTAATTATTCTTGTTATCTGAAAGAGCTCTCTACTCTAGCAGACAATCAAGACGAAGAAATATTTTATGAAGTTACAAAAAATAATGGATTACCGGAAAAATAATATGCGAATCACCTCTTATCCCGATTTGCCAGCAAGGCTTCCTTAGTTCCCACTGCCATCGAAAGAATACCGTCATTACACGTAACCATACCGCTCTCCTTGCGTCGTGTCAGCCAATCGGTAACAAAGTCCGAAGCATATCCTCCCGTACTGAACTCACCGTCCAGCGCTATTATCTTTTTATAGGCAGACAGGTAATCTTCTTCCGTCGTATCGGGATAAGCATTGGTGTAAAGCCACAACTGGATATCGTAAAGCAGATAAGAACGTTCGTCGGCATGAAGCGCAAAGAATCCCTTATCGATTACTATTTCTTCCGATATCTTCCGAATCCACCGTTCCGTATCCACGGGATGATCACACTTTGCGCACAAATCGGACAAGAGCGGTGAGAAAGCTGCGTTCCGAACTTTTTCCAGCTCCATTCTTTCATCTTCTTCCGATGTATCAAAGACATCTTCGTTAACAAGTCCCCGAATAAATTTTTCAAAGTTATCGGCAAGAAAAGTAACATAATAATCATCTTCCTGATCGACATGAACGACTTTCGGTTCACCCTGCGGACCACACTCCCGATAATCAAGAAAAATCATATCATGTCCCGCAGAAGGACAGTCGCAGATGGCCACTCCGATGTCCGGATACCCCCATTCTTCAATCATGAAACGGCTGCCGAGCTGTCCGCAAAGAGAATATATCTTATCCTTATCAACTCCCATAATGCCGGTGATAGCCACATGATCGTCCGCCCAACTGGTAGGCTCGTCGCAAGGAAAACAAACATTGAAAGGTATTCCACCGTTATGCTGCTTCATCAGCCAAATATAAGATTCGGGGAGTTTGTATCCCAGTTCACGTTCTGTTTCTTCTATCATCTCTTCTGTTGGAGGCGCGCCAATATATTCATTCATAGCATATTCATCATCATCCCAGAAGTCTGTAAAGTCAAAATTCTCAAAAGGTCTGTTTTTCATAATCGCTGTTTTTAATTTGTATTCTTTTAGTTTTGCTTTGTATGTACACTACTTTTTACGAATATACTAAAAAACAGACATTATCAATTTATTTCCTTTATTTATTTCGTTTTTTTTACGAGTAAATGAAAAAGAATCCAAGATTAAATACATAAAATACACTAATGATACAAAACACAGAGACCAGCCTATATCAACAGGCTGGCCTCTCATTTTACCCCTATGAATCAATGATTCGGATGAATATCCAGTTTCACCGGTTTAATCATATTTTCCGGTTTCAAGATCGTATCCAGGTCTTCTTTGGAAAGAATGTTATGTTCCAGCACCAGCTCATACACTCCTTTACCCGTTTCCAGAGCCTCCTTCGCTATCTTTGTAGAATGTTTATAGCCAATTACGGGATTCAGTGCGGTCACTACTCCGATACTGTTGTGTACATCCCGACGGCATTTTTCTTCATTGGCTGTGATGCCATCAATACATAAGGTACGCAATGTATCAAAACCGTTCATCAACAAATCCGCAGATTCAAAACAGCATTGTGCCATGACAGGTTCCATCGCATTCAGTTCCATCTGTGCAGCCTCTCCACTCATAGCTACACAAAGGTCGTTTCCTATCACTTTATAAGAAACCTGATTCATGACTTCGGGAATAACAGGATTCACCTTTCCCGGCATAATGGAAGACCCCGGCTGCATGGCAGGCAGATTGATTTCTCCCAGTCCGCAACGAGGACCGGAAGCCAATAGCCTCAGATCATTACAGATCTTGTTCATCTTGACAGCTACACGCCGCATGGCCGAAGAATATCCTACCATGCAGGAAGTATCCGAAGTAGCGCCTATCAGGTCATCTGCCAGTTTGATATCCAGTCCGGTAATCTTGCGCAGGGCAGCAATGCACTTTTCCGCATATTCCGGTTCGGCGGTAATTCCGGTTCCGATGGCTGTCGCCCCCATGTTGACCGTCAGAAAATCCTGTGCGGCAAAATCGAGATTCTTCAGTTCGTGTTCCAGAATGCTGGCGAATCCATTAAAGGTTTGTCCAAGTGTCATTGGTACGGCATCTTCCAGTTGGGTACGTCCCATCTTAATAATGTGTGCAAACTCCGCTCCTTTCTTTCGGAAAGCCTCGATCAGTGTTGCAAAGTGTTTCACCAATTTAAGATGGGTATAATACAGACCAATGTGAATGGCTGTAGGATACGCGTCATTGGTAGATTGCGAACGATTGACGTGATCGTTGGGCGAGCAGTATTGGTACTCTCCGCGTGCGTGTCCCATCAGTTCCAGTGCACGGTTGGCAATCACTTCATTGGCATTCATGTTGGTAGTGGTTCCGGCCCCTCCCTGAATCATATCTACAGGGAACTGGTCATGATGTTTTCCTTCCAGTATTTCTTTACAAGCCTTCAGTATGGCATCCGTCTGTTCCTCAGTCAGTAAATCCAGTTCATGGTTGGCAACGGCAGCTCCCATTTTAGTGATGGCCAATGCCTGAATAAACAGGGGATACTCATTCAAATGAAACTTGCTGATGCGAAAGTTTTCAATACCACGGAGTGTCTGTACTCCATACAATGCACTTTCCGGCACTTCACGACTACCTATCAAGTCACTCTCTGTACGAGTTTTTTTTGATAATTTCTGTTCCATATCGGTTGTTTTATAACAATAACACATTCGTTAGTTGATATAATAACCAGTCAGAGATGTTATTGTTTTAATAAATATGCAAAAACTATTCAATAACTTTTTTGTTGTTTATCTTAGAAACAGAGAAAAAACGAAGATAAATCCTTTATCTTTGTTAGGAACTTATAAAACAACAACCAATGATATTACAATTAGCATTTGTTCTGACAGCCATTATTATTGGCGCACGTTTGGGAGGCATCGGACTCGGTGTCATGGGAGGAGTAGGATTGGGAATACTCACGTTTGTTTTTGGTTTACAACCCACCGCACCACCTATCGACGTTATGTTGATGATTGCCGCCGTTATTTCCGCTGCCTCCTGTATGCAAGCAGCCGGCGGACTGGACTATATGGTGAAACTGGCAGAACATTTGCTACGCAAAAATCCTTCGCACGTCACGTTGCTCAGCCCATTGGTGACTTATCTGTTCACCTTTATTGCCGGAACCGGGCATGTAGCTTATTCCGTATTGCCCGTGATTGCTGAGGTAGCTACCGAAACAAAGATTCGTCCGGAACGTCCGCTGGGTATTGCTGTGATTGCTTCGCAACAGGCTATTACAGCCAGTCCCATCTCTGCTGCAACGGTAGCTTTGCTCGGGTTACTGGCAGGTTTCGACATTACATTATTCGATATTCTTAAAATTACGATTCCCGCCACTATCATCGGAGTATTGGTCGGCGCTTTATTCTCCATGAAAGTCGGCAAGGAACTGATAGAGGATCCCGAATATCAGAAACGCTTGAAAGAAGGTCTTTTCAATGACAAGAAGATAGAGATTAAAGATGTGAAGAACAAACGTTCCGCCATGTTTATATTGGCAACTGCTTTTATCGTCCTTTTCGGATCTTTTGAAGGTATGCGTCCCAGTTTCCTCATCGATGGAGAAATCGTCACGCTCGGTATGTCCTCCATTATCGAGATCGTAATGTTGTCGGCAGCCGCTATCATCCTTATAGTAACCAAGACGGATGGAATCAAAGCAACGCAGGGTTCTGTATTCCCTGCCGGGATGCAGGCTGTTATCGCCATCTTCGGTATTGCGTGGATGGGTGATACTTTCCTTCAGGGCAATATGGCACAGCTCACTTTCCATCGAAGGAATCGTGCGGCAGATGCCATGGCTGTTCGGTATTGCGCTGTTCGTCATGTCTATCCTGTTGTATAGCCAGGCGGCCACGGTGCGGGCATTGATGCCGCTGGGCATCGCGTTAGGTATTTCTCCGTATATGCTGATTGCCTTATTCCCCGCAGTGAACGGATATTTCTTTATCCCGAATTACCCGACTGTCGTAGCCGCCATTAATTTCGACCGCACCGGGACAACAAAAATCGGTAAATATGTGTTGAATCATTCGTTTATGATGCCCGGACTGGTATCTACCGTAGTCGCTATTGTTTTAGGACTGCTCTTTATTCAAATATTCTAATATATTATTAACCTAAACTCATTTCAGTTATGAAACAAATTAAGAAATTAGGCCTGGTAGTAGTAACACTACTATTATCCGCAACAATGGCATTTGCCGCAAAACCGAATATCCACATCCTTGCTACCGGAGGAACCATTGCCGGAACAGGAAGCTCGGCTACGGGCACCAGCTATACGGCAGGACAAGTTGCTATCGGTGCATTGCTGGATGCAGTCCCCGAAATCAAAGATATCGCCAATGTAACCGGCGAACAGATTGTGAGAATCGGTTCACAGGACATGAATGACGAAGTCTGGCTGACACTTGCCAAGAAAATTAACGAGTTATTGAAACGACCGGATATCGACGGAATTGTGATCACTCACGGAACGGATACGATGGAAGAGACTGCTTACTTTCTGAATCTGACTGTCAAAAGTGACAAGCCTGTTGTATTGGTAGGTGCCATGCGCCCCTCTACAGCATTAAGTGCCGACGGTCCGCTGAATCTTTATAATGCAGTAGTTACCGCTGCAGCTAAAGAATCAAAAGACAAAGGTGTACTGGTTGCCATGAACGGTCTGATTCTAGGTGCAGAAAGCGTAGTTAAAATGAACACGGTCGATGTACAGACTTTCCAGGCTCCCAACTCCGGCGCATTGGGATATGTACTGAACGGTAAAGTATGTTATAATCAGATCACACTGAAGAAACATACCACCCAATCCGTATTTGATGTCACCAAACTGACTTCATTGCCCAAAGTCGGCATCGTATACAGCTATTCCAATATTGAAGCCGATATGATGACTCCGTTGCTCAACAACGGATATAAAGGAATCATTCATGCAGGAGTCGGAAACGGTAATATCCATAAAAACATATTTCCGTCATTGATAGACGCCCGCAGAAAAGGCATTGTAGTCGTTCGTTCTTCCCGCGTACCGACTGGTCCTACCACTCTTGATGCGGAAGTGGATGACGCCAAGTATCAGTTTGTAGCCTCTCAAGAATTGAATCCACAAAAGTCACGTGTACTATTGATGCTTGCGCTGACCAAAACCACGGACTGGAAACAAATTCAGGAATACTTTAACGAATACTAAAAACCGGACCTACTTATGAAAAAATTAATGTTTATGCTACTCCTTGCGGGTAGCATACAGGCAATGTATGCCCAAAAGTTCTCCCCAAACACTCCTCTTTTCGAGGAACTGACAGACGTAAAAAAGAAAACGGATAAGTTCAACTTATACCTGAATATGCAAGGAAGTTTTGACGCTCATTTCCAAAATGGATTTCAGGAAGGTGACTTCAATATGCACCAGCTCCGCATCGAAGCGAAAGGAAATATCAACAACTGGCTTTCTTATCGTTACCGCCAGCGTCTCAACCGCTCGAACGACGGAAACAATATGATAGACAACCTCCCGACCTCCATCGACTGGGCAGGCATCGGCATCAAGCTCAACGATAAGTTCAACCTGTTTGCCGGTAAACAAAGTGCCAACTATGGCGGCTTCGAGTTTGACCTCAACCCGATCGATGTCTATCAATATTGTGATATGATCGATTACATGAGTAACTTCCTGACCGGTCTGAATGCAAGTTATAACATTACTCCCGATCAGCAACTTAATCTGCAGATATTGAACAGCCGCAATAGCTCTTTCGACAACACTTACGGAATCACAGAGGATGCGGAGGGTAATCTCCCCGATCTGAAATCCGGAAAAATGCCACTGGTCTATACCTTAAACTGGATTGGCAATTTTAATAATGTATTTAAAACCCGCTGGTCGGCCTCTGTGATGAACGAAGCCAAAGATCATAATATGTATTACTATGCTGTAGGAAATGAACTGAATCTCGGAAAGTGGAACGCCTTTGTCGACTTCATGTACTCAAAAGAAGAGATTGACCGTAAAGGGATTATCACCGGCATCGTCGGTCGCCCGGGCGGACACAATGCGTTTGATACAGGTTATTTATCCGTAGTAGCCAAGTGTAACTACCGTTTCCTCCCGAAATGGAATGCCTTCGTGAAAGGAATGTATGAAACGGCTTCCGTAACCAAAGCCTCCGAAGGGATAGAAAAAGGTAACTACCGTACCTCCTGGGGGTATCTGGCAGGTATCGAATTTTATCCGATGGAAACCAACCTGCATTTCTTCGTGACCTATGTAGGACGTTCTTATGACTTCACCTCCCGTGCCAAAGTGCTGGGACAAGAGAATTACAGTACCAACCGGATTTCGGTAGGATTCATCTGGCAGATGCCGGTCTTTTAATATTGTATGAGAATAAAAAATACCCGATAGCTTTCACACAGCTATCGGGTATTTTTATATGTTCGGTTTCTTTTTCTAAATCAATACTCTTCCTCGTTAAAAAAGAAATCTTCTTTACTAGGATAATCCGGCCAAATATCTTCGATACTCTCATAGATTTCGCCTTCATCTTCCATCTCTTGCAGATTCTCTATCACTTCAAGAGGAGCACCCGAACGCATAGCGTAATCAATCAATTCGTCCTTGGTCGCCGGCCAGGGAGCATCTTCCAGTTTCGATGCTAATTCCAATGTCCAATACATAATCTTGAGTATTAAAAAGTGAATACTTATTTTCTATTTTTCGGCAAAAGTATAATAAAATCTATCATTTCCAACTATTATCCC
>ENA-ORNW01001451-ORNW01001451.1-human-gut-metagenome-genome-assembly--contig:-NODE-1451-length-18190-cov-4.963331_pt1 | contig 18190 bp, 18 predicted proteins | sample MGYA00242121_ERZ509034 | MGnify/ENA primary metagenome ERZ509034 (study PRJEB26280, sample SAMEA2338689) | human gut metagenome | biome: human gut; feature: human-associated habitat; material: faeces... | reverse complement strand
CCGTAAGGCGGGAATTGTGCGGTGTTGCCTTTACTTTATATATTCCAACCGCCAAAGATGTGGTATAATGTGTGGTACGAGGGCTAAAATACAAAAGAAAAAAGCCTTAGCTAACGCTAAGGCTTTTTGGTGACCCGTACGGGAATCGAACTTATAATATTCTTATATGCTCCTTTAATGAAATACATACCAACGATATTTTTATCATGTGTATGGATTTCATTAAAGGATTTTTTAATTCATGTGTGGTACAAAGTGTGGTACGGCATCAATAAAAAGTGTGGTACAAAACCGATTTGCAAGAATAAGTAAAAAAGATGGTGATATCCCTCTTGCGATAGTGTGCGAACTACATATTATGATAGTAACACTTCAATAAGAAATATTTTTTCTAAGGAGAATTACTAACATGAAAGGTAGTTACAGAGAATTACATTCTGCGATTATCCGTGCAGGTTTTACCTGCTCTAATCTTGCGAGTGCAATCGGAATTTCCCCACAAGCCCTGTCGCATAAAATGAATGGTTATTCGCTCTTTACGACAAAAGAAATTGCACGCATCGGAAAAGTTTTAAACATTCCAAAAAACGACTACTACACTATTTTCATTGAGCCGCTTACCTAAAAATTTTGGCTCTCCAAGGAGTCCACATGTCTACTATGCAAAGCAAATTGGTTTCTCGTACCATTTGGCTCGAGAAGAAAAAAATTTGGAAAATCAATATTCAAAAAAATGGAATTAGAAAATCTTTCTACTCTTCCACCCCCGGTGATAAAGGACGTAAGATTTGTGCTCAAAATGCAGCATCTTGGTTGTCTGGTTCCTCTCCTTTTGCTGTCAGCGATCATACAACCGTTGAGACTGTATTTGAACGCTATCTGAAGGACAAAGAGCTTGAAACCACAAATATCTATACTATTCGCAACAGATATAACAATCACATCAAGCCTATAATTGGTAAAATACCTGTTATGCTATTGACTAAGCAGGATTTGAAACGCGTTATCTATACTGCATATCGAAAATGCGATTTGAGCCAAAAAAGCCTCAAAAATATACGTGGTGATTTGTCCGGTTTTTGCAACTATCTGGATTTATCAGATATTCGGAACGACCTTCGCACAAACAATATAAGGATACCGTCCACTGCCAAAAAAGGGAAAAAGCAAGCCCTTGATGTTGTTTCTCTTGATATTTTGTTTTCAGAATCGCAAGCCCCCTATAACGGCACCGTTTGTCAGGACAGTCTTATCTACGCATATCGTTTTAACGTGGTCACCGGCATGCGTACTGGCGAGCTGATGGGCCTCGAATGGGGCGATATTGACGATAATTATATACATATACGACGTGCCATTAATGCCAAAGGTATCACGACCAGCGGTAAAAATGAATTTGCCGCACGTGACTTTCCCCAAACGAGATATACACGCATGCTTTTGGATAGTCAGAAAGTCTACCGCGTTAACCCTCTGGACCCCCACGAGCGTGTTTTTGGGCCTACCGGGCAACTCTGTTATCGTAAGCGTTGGGGCATATATTGCAATTATAATGGTATACCTTATATTACACCATACGAATTGCGTCATACCTTTTCTTCAATCTATAAAAACGTCTTAAGTAATTGGGTCTATGAAGAACTTGTGGGGCACACTCACCCTGGTGTTAATGGAGTGTATATGCATCCTATGGACGGCGATATGGACAACGTTCCCGCATGTCTTGACTCTCTGTTAGATGAGAGACTTGCACTTGGTAGGGCTAAACGTAAACTGCTTCAAAATCAATCTGCTGTATAAATTTTAAAACATTTCAACATTAAGTCTAGACGAATAGCTTCGCATATTGCGAAAGTTATTCGTCATTTTTATTATAGACCATTTTGTAATTAGTTAACAAGCATCACACAAAAAGATTAATAAACCCAAATATATAAAAACTATGCTTGACGCCGCTTGCGAGTCGCAGATAATGAAAATATAGCCAGTAAAGAAGTAGAAAAACTCGTTGAAACTTCAAATTTTCGGCTTGGGAGGTGACAAGATATGAAAATCCGCAGGTTAGCCGGGGCGGTGGCTTAAATCCACGCTGCTGACCCCGGCTCAGTAGTCACGGCATCTCTTCTACATAAGACAGTAACATGGGTTTTGCAATATTCAACAAGCATCACACAAAAAGATTATAAACCCAAATATATAAATACTGTGCTTGACGCTGCTTGCGAGTTGCAGATAATGAAGATATAGCCAATAGGAAGTCTATAAAACTCGTTGGAACTTCATTTTTTTGGCTTGGGAGGTGATAGACCATGAAAATTTGCACGATAGCCGGGGCGGCGGCTGAAATCCACGCTGCTGACCTCGGCTCAGTAGTCATCGACAAGTCATATCATGACCTCGTTGACGCGGTTCAGAAGTACCTTGAAAAAACAATATATAAAAACAATATATAATGGAAAGGAAAGCAATAATTATGAAAATTATTGGTTATAGTCGTAATGATTTTATGAGCAAGGAAGGTCGGTCCATCACTGGTTGTCGCATCTATCTTGCAACCGAGGTTGACGCCGGAAAGGGCGAAGGTGTTATGGTCAAGGATATGTATCTTTCCGATGCCAAAATGGCGGGACTTAAAATCAACCTCCATGACCTGATGGGGCGCGAAGTTAAGATTTACTATAACGAGTTCCGTAAGCCTGAAAGCATTGTTCTGCTCGATTAAGAGTTTCCCCGGCACCTGATGCAAAAAGGGAGCGATAGCGACCTTGCCGCAAAAATGGGGCTTGTCTCATTTTTGCGGTTAACATTTCAATGGCAGATCGTGTTACAGACTCGACAGCAAGTATACGCCGCGGACTAAATCAACACGGATGTGAGAGGATAGTATTACCCTCTCACATCCGTGTACAGTCCACAAAGCTGACAGATATAAGCTTTGTAGCGTACACAGATGGGTTGTGTCCGCTGTGTATGGTGTATCAAATGGCAAAAGAATTTGCGACAAGACGCTACCAGCTGACAATCAACAATCCGAAAGAGCATGGTTACGACCACAATACAATTAAGGCCATCCTAGCAAAAGGCGCGAAATTGTTATATTGGTGCATGTGCGATGAAGAGGGTAAGGAAGAAACTTACCATACGCATTTGTACCTGGTCTTTTACAACGCAGTGATGTTCAAAACTCTAAAGAACAAATTTCCGACAGCACACATCGAAGTACCTCAATGGGGCACCAACTCCGAAAACTATGCGTATATTCGCAAAGAAGGCACAAAGTATCATAAGGATGCAAACGGCCATTATGAGTATACAGACGCCCAAGGGAAGGTACATGTAGGCACAAATTTCTCTGATACTTTCGAGGAAAGTGGCGATTTGCCGCCTGACGCAAAGCAGGGAGATAGAAATGATTTGCGAATGCTATACAAACTGATTGCCTCCGGGGAAGACAATGCTCAAATCCTTGGTGAGCATCCAGAGTATTTGCGGGATATCTCTCATATTGATCGGACGCGACAAACCATTTTGGAAGAAAAATATCGAAATGTTTTCCGCAAAATGAATGTCACATATATATCCGGTCCGACAGGGGTTGGCAAAACTCGTTCGGTACGAGAAGGATGTGGATACGCAAATTGTTACAGCGTATCCGACTATAAACATCCCTTTGACGGATATCGGGGTCAAGCAGCAATCTTGTTTGATGAGTTCCACGGCAATCTCCCTCTCGTCAACATGCTGCAATATCTTGACGGCTATCCGTTGGAGTTGCCGTGTCGGTATGCTAACAAGCAAGCTTGTTATACAGACGTATACCTTGTCTCGAATTTGCCGTTAGAAAGGCAGTACCGTGCACTGCAGGACGAGAAGCCTGAAACGTGGGCCGCCTTCCTGCGACGCATTAACACTGTGCGGATTTTTGCCGCTGATGGAAGCCATAAGGATTATTCCACCGACGATTATTTCCGGGAGTGTGTTAAATCGGAATATGAATTAGTTGATTTTTCGGATGATGATTGTCCGTTTTAAGCGTTGACAAAAGCTGTGCTATCAGGCTATACGGGCGTTTTATCAGAAAGGAGTTATTACTAATGAACGATGACTTTGAACGTTTGCAGTTGCAAACTAAGAAAAAATATGTTTTGGATACATTTCGTAATGGTCTTAGGCGTATTCAAGACGATTCCAAGGTCGCACAAAAGTTTGTTTTCCTGTGCCTTGCGCTTGCGGTTGTTGCCTTGTTTTTTGCTTCTGGCAGTTCTGGAAATGATGTGCTTTCGGTTGTGTTTCGTCCTATTATCTATGCTGTCTATGCCATTGCATGGTTGGCAGAGTGTATCGGAGTTATTTTCGTATTTGGCTATCTGCCTCATAGTTGGGCATATTATGACGATTTTACGCGCGCGGGCATCTATAACCAAGCACGCGAAGCGCCGTTACTGATTAAGGCCTGCAGAGACGGTAACATCCAACAGCTTACCTATTATATTAAGGGCTATCCTCTCGAATGTTGGGAAGATAACCGCACAAGAATCGAATCTGCACTTAATGTAACCATCCTATCTATCACTCAGGGAAGTAACAACCAGCTCTTTGAACTTCGTGTTGTTGCTGGGTGCAACCTTATGGGGCGGTTAATCCCGTGGGCAGATACATATATGGACGATAGTGATACAAAAATTGTCTTGGGCATCAATGCGGCAGGCATTCCCGTCTGCATCGATTTTGGCCAGTTGCCTCACTGGCTTTTGGCTGCCGCCACCGGCATGGGTAAAACGCAGCTGGTATTGTTGATTTTGCATCAACTGACGCAAAAAGGCTACGACATCTACCTCGCTGACTATAAAGGTGTGGACTTTGGCTCCGAATACCGCAAACCGGGCCATTATGCAGATAATGACGCTGATCTCGAGCAGATGCTCGACAGTGTTGTACGCGAACTGAACCGCCGTCGTACAGAGTTTTCTATCGCTGGCTGTGCAAATCTTGAGGAATATGTCCGGACGACTGGAGATGACCTGCATCGAATCGTCGTTATCCTGGATGAAACCTCGATGATTCTTGATACAACTGGTCGTGATAAAGAAGGTAAGGCTGCAATTTCTGTGATTACAAACAAGCTCCTTGCCATTGGCCGTCTGGGCCGTGCGCTTGGCATCCATCTGCTTGTGGCAACCCAGCGTCCCGACGTAGGGTCTGTTCCCGGAAGTCTTAAAGCACAGCTCGATGGCCGTATCTGTGGCCATATGGCTGACGCACAGAGCTCTATTGTTATCCTGGATGATGGTAGCGCTGCGAATCTTCCTGCCATTCCTGGACGCTTCATCATCCGCAATGGTAGTGGGACGGATGACATCGTGCAGGCCTACTACTATCACAAGTAATATTTTTGAACGTTAACAAACAATAGGTGCATCATTATGACTACTGCAAAAAAGGCATTTTTTCTGTACCGCGATTGGTGCATTGCGAAATATTTGCGTGAGGACGCTAATTGGTCCGATTATCCAGAAATCTTTGTGTCGGCGTGGGAATATGCTTGGAATGACGGATTCGATACTGTTTCTCACGAATCGATTTATACCAATAAAAATGCGTCACGTTATCTCGTTGGTGGCATGGTGGATAAGGATGATGAGGGAAGCTACTACACTTTTTTGGTGAACAAAAAGGAGTTGGCACACTATCTGCGTCTCCGTACCGACTGGGAATTGGAAAGCCATGGCAGCACGATTTTTATAAAAAATTGATAGGAGGCATTACAGATGCAAAAAATTTTGCAGTCCGCAAGTACAAACGGCAAAAGGGCTCCCCCGTTAAGGGATTATCAGGCCCAAACTCTCCAGCTCATGAAAGACTATGACGGCCAAGCTGCCTTATGTAATATTGCGACGGGCCTTGGCAAAACTCGCATCTACACCGAGTATATCCGCTGGGATGTCTCAGAAAATGACCACCACGTGCTGATTTTATCGCATCGGGAGGAACTTGTGAGGCAGCCGCTGGAATACCTTAAAGACTTGCCCTGCGGCATTGAACTGGGACCTCTGCACGCAGACGGTGAACCCATTATCAGTGCTTCGGTGCAAAGTCTCGTGGGGCGGCTCAGCGAGTATAATCCTTACAGTATCGACACCATTATCATTGACGAGGCCCATCACAGTGCTGCACCGACTTACCGCAAAATTTTTGAATATTTTAAAAATGCAGTTCGTTTTGGCTTTACTGCGACCTCAGTTCGCGGGGATGGCGTCGGTCTGGCTGTGGCTTTTAAAGAGATTCTATGTGAGTTCAACACCCTGTATGGTATCGAACACGGCTACCTTAGTCCAATAGATGCTTGTCAGGTTAACCTCAAATTTGACCTGGGGACAGTACAGTACCGTGAGGATACCGGCGATTATGACGCCGCAGATATTGCACGTGTTATGTCTGGCACAGCAGCCGGAATTGCAGAGGCCTACACCAAAAATGCCCGTGGTCAGACCATCATTTTTGCGCCTTCAATCGAAGAGGGTAAAAATGTAACAGCATTGCTCAATTCTCAACATGGAGCCAGTACAGCAGCCTTTATTGATGGCACCACCCAAAATCGGGGGCACTTCTTGGAAGCCTACCGCCTGGGCCTGATTAAAGTGCTGGTATGCTACGCAGTGTTGACAGAGGGCGTTGATTTGCCAATGACGGAGACCGTTGTGTTGGCACGCCCAATCGCACGGACAAATGTTGGCTTGTATGCACAGATGGTGGGCCGCGGCTTGCGCCTTTACCCCGGCAAAGCCTCTTGCAAAGTGATTGACTGTGTCGGCGTATCCGATATGCCTATCTGTACAGCAGCAACCTTGATCGGCAAAGACGTTCCAGCTCCAAAACCCGAAAAAGAGCCTACGGAAAAATTACCGGAAGAACAAGAACCGATTAAAGTGCTGGAAGGAAATGAAATTCCTGATTCTTGGATTAAAAATCAGAAGGAGGTGAACGTTATGGCGCTTGGAGAAGGCTATACCACACATGATGTAGCGTGGCTTGATGTGAAAGGTGGAGGTCGTATCCTCCCTCTGCCCAATGTAGTGTACCGCATTAGCAAGCCGCTGCCAAACGGTATGGTGTATCTGCGCAAAAATAAAAAGTGCTCCAGATGTGCCGTTCCACTGCAATTTGTGCTGGATTATGTTTATCAGGACCTCAAGCAAAACCATCCGCAACAACAGCATATATGGGACAAAAAGCAGCGTTACAAATGGGACCGGCAGCCCATCACCAGTGAGCAAATTTCGCTTATCCACAAACTGGCCCCCGATTATAAAATTGACACCAAAAAGATGACCCGCGGAGATGCTTCCCGCGTGATTCAGCTTTTGGCGTACGCCCCCAAAGAGCAGGACGCACAAGAGCAAGCCCAGGAGGTGCAGGACGATGCCACGTAAAGCGCGTGAACAGTCTGCTACCGGGTGCTACCATATTATGGGGCGCGGTATCAACCATACAGCAATTTACAACGATGATGCCGACAACATGAATTTTTTACATATCCTGGATTTTTGTGCGGACGAAGATTTTACAATTTTTGCGTATTGCCTGATGGGCAACCACTTTCACCTGCTTGCAAAAGCAGATGCTGACGTTTTACAGCATGTCATGAAGGCTGTGGGCATCCGCTATGTGGCCTATTTTAACAGGCGTTATCAGCGGGATGGACCTCTTTTTCGCGGGCGGTATAACTCCCAACCTGTTACCACAAAAGGATATTTTTTGCGTGTGCTGCGTTATATCCATCGCAACCCGGTTGCTGCTGGAATCGTGCAGGAAATGCAGGACTACCCTTGGAGCAGTTATCTTGATTACTTTGGCAGCAGAAAAAAGGTACTTTGTCAGGTAGATACCAGTTATGCGCTTGCATTGCATGGCTTGGAATGGCTGCGGAGCTATCACCAGCGGCCGGAACTGAACACCCGTGGTATGCTGGAAGATTCTCCGCTGCCTGCCTTCACGGATACAGAATTGCGCAGTTTTATAAGAATGACTGCCGGAATGGAGTGCCATGAAATCCCGCTGTATCCAGAGACGATTACAACCCCGCTGCTTCGTCGGCTTGTTGAACAGGAGGGCGCAGGCATTTCGCAGCTCGCTCGACTGACTGGTTTGGCGCGCGGAGACATCCGCCGCCGATTGTTATAATTATTATAAATGAAAGGAATATCTTATATATGTATGATTTACACACGACCCTTAAAATGGAGGGCGGAAAGATGCGGCTGGAATTGGTAGTGGAATGTGCCTACGACGATGGCAACAAGCAGGCAAGTATGAACTTGACCACTCCCCCTGATCAGCACGATAATATTTATACAGACGCGCTCCATTACGGCGATGATGAATTTGATGCAGTGTATGATGAGGATGAAGAAGAAAATCTGCCGTTTTAACACCTTAACAACAACCAAATAAAAAATAAGCAAAAAGAGGATAATAGCCGTTACTGGCTTTCATCCTCTTTTTGTTGTTTTGTCTCAATATCATCAAACAAGGGGCTGTCCCAAAATTTTTTGAACGGAATTTCCAGTCCCACACATATCCGGGCAATCAGCTCAGTTGAAGTGTTTTTAACTGTTGCATAAGGCTTAACAGTTTTTTTGAGTGCTGATGGTGCAATGCCGGAACGCTCAGCCAGCTTGTTGACGCTGTAGCCGCGCTCTGCTGCAAGCTCCAAAATGCGCAGTTTAATTGCCTCCTGTAGCAGCATTCGCCCTCACCACCATGTACAATAAAAGTATATTTATTGTACCGATTTACAAAAGGAAAAATCGTCTACATAGAGACGACACAAACCTTGCTCTTACGTGCCAATGTGCTATAATATAAAAGGAAGGTGATAAACCAATGCATAAGCTATCCCGCGCAGCACCCTATATAGCCTATGCTGTGGCAACTGCTGGAATGGCTGTGCTGCTGCTCCTTGGCAGCTCGCCGGGGGCGATAATTGCCCGCAGTTATCAGGCGTATAACGGGTGCCCGGTGCCCGGCTCCCCTGAATATATCTATCAGGACGTTAATCTGCCATTTTCGGTTCCGTTATCTCCAGTGACAGCCGTTGAAGCGCGTGCGAAAAAAGACGGATATATTTTGTTCGGCTATCCCCGTTGCCCCTACTGCCGCAATTTGCTGCCGGTGCTTGCCGCCGTTGCGGAAAGTGAAGGAGTCAGGATGGACTATTGCCAGATAGACCTCTACCGGGACATATACGCCTACAGTGTGGATGCTGCTGCGCCAGTGCAGACCAGAACGGCAGGGGAAGGTTACGCCGAACTGCTGACCTGGTTGGACGACTATCTGGCCGAGTACACCGTCACCGACCAAAACAAAAATAGCATTGATGTTGGAGAGAAACGCATCGGTGCACCAACTATTATCAAGGTAGTAGAGGGGAAGCCTGTTTCCAAATGGCAGCTTTCTGACGCCGCTATATTTGCAGCAGGATACCCGGAAAATAAATATGCCGCTTGGGATGATGCTACGCAGCAAGGGGTTGCAGCCTCTTTGCGGGACTATCTGGCGGCTGGGTGAAAAATAGGGGACGGTGAGTCGCGCAGCGATCTCCCCCGTCCCCGAGAGTAGATATCAAAGACACCGCGCATCAATAGCGCGGTGCCGAAACGACAAAAATTAGACCGCATTAACAATCTGTGAACTTTTCGGGGTTCGTATTGTGTGATTGCCACATAGATGGTATTATGCAATTGTACAGAAGGATAGGCGGCATAGAGTCCACAGCATCGTCGATGACGAAATCCAAAGCTGCGTAGGGCTGACGTCGAACCTATTAGTTTAATGTGGCCCCGGCACTAGACGCCGGGATGTAAAGGAGAAACTGAATGAATATGAAACGTAAGAATATCATTTTAGCAGTGGTAGCAGCCGCTGCGATGGCGATTACCCTGGTAGGGTGCGGCGTGAAAATCACGAACATCGCGGTTCCTGACGCAATTACTGTCGAGAAAGGCGAGGCGGTGGTTTTGCCGGTCGCTTTCGGCACCGACGAAGCACCCGCCGTGACTCCTGAGACCGCAGCAACCGGTGAAAGCGCTGAAACTGACGAAAAGCTCGCTAAAGCAGCAAGTAAACTGACGGTCGAATGGACTTCTTCCGATGAGAGTGTCGCGACTGTTGATGCGACTGGCATGGTGGTTGCTGTCTCTGCAGGTGAAGCTGACATCACTGCAAGCGTTATGGATTCTGAGATGAGTGCTGTCTGCAAGGTTACGGTTAAAGTGGCCGCGAAAGACATCACCGTTCCCGACAGCCTTGACGTCAAGCTCAACGATGGAAGCGAAACCACTGTCGAGGCAACTGTAAGCCCAACTGATGCCACCGATGTGAAGGTGAGTTACGCTTCTACTGATGAGGCGGTGGCCACCATCGATAAAGACGGCAGGGTTCAGGTCTTGCAGCCTGGTGAATGCGACATCGTGACGACCCTTACTCAGGAAGGCAAGAAGGTTGTTGAAAAGAAGACTCACATCAAGGCTTTCTACGAAGTTGAAGGTATCACACTGGACAAGACCGAAGGCATCCTTACCGCTGGTAACACTGTTACCTTGATTGCGACCGTGCTTCCCGAAGAGATTGCAGATGAAACTATCGTTACCTGGACTTCTTCTGATGAGAAAGTTGCTACCGTCGATGAGAATGGTAAAGTCACGGCAATTGCAGCAGGTGAGGCAACCATCACCGCTAACGCTGGTGAAAAGAGCACAACCTACAAACTGACCGTCCAGGCCAAGAAAGTTGTGCAGAACACTACCTCCAACAAGAGTTCCAACAAGGGTAATACTTCCTCCGGTACAGGTAGCTCTGCTCCTGCAAGTAACCCTGCACCGGCTCAGCCTGCTGCTCCGGCCGAACAGCCGAGCCAGCCGACGTACGAAGAACCTGCCCAGCCTGCACCGGACCCTCAGCCTGAACAGCCCAGTGGGGGAAGTACTGATAGCAATCCTAATGACCCGAGCGGCGGTTGGGAATGGGGTGGCCCTGTTCTCTCTTCACCAACCGACAACGGTTGCACTGACGAAGAAAGGGCGGCCGCATTGTGTTGACATCTCTTCGTTGCCTTCAAGGGGGACGGTTCCTATTTACATGATTTATTGACATAGTTTTTTCATAGCATCAAAAAGGGACGGCATAGTCGCCAGTGGCGATCTGTACCGTCCTTTTTTGACGCGAATGTTTTTTCAAAACCGTTCGCTCATAATATCGTAGAAAAACAGGGGTGACCTAACAAATCGTTATACTACCTCAAATATGTTAACTCGTCATTTGACGTGTTAACATCAAAGCAAAACTGGCCGCTTGCGGCCCGAATTTTGAAACAAAAAACCGGGGGCTTTTTTGGCTCCCGGTATTTTTCATTTTGCAATCATCATCATGTCGCAGTCAGCACATTTTATGCGGACGACTTTGGTTGCCCTTACACTGTTGCCACAGCAGGGGCAAACATACTTGATGCTGTGGCTGTTGGGGTTGTTCCCTGTCGGCTTGTCGGTGTTGTCACCCGTACCTTTGCCGCGTGGGATGTAAGCGCCTTCGATGCGGTTCATATTGATATCTTCCCACCCTTGTTCCAAAATGAACTCGCACAGTGCGTCAGTCGGCTCGGTGATGCTCCATCCGATACGCGGGTCATAGCTGATTTTAAGGTCGCGGGCCTCGGCAGCTTCCTTGAACTTTTTATTGTGGTACTGACCGCCGCGGCTGCAATCCTGTATGCCGTTTTGGAGGTTCCAAAGATGTACACACTCATGCAGGGTGGTTGCCACCACGTTTTCTATTGGCCGTGCAAGCGTCCCAGCACCGATGTTAAGCTCGTGGCGGGTCGTGTCACCGCGCTGCCATGCCTTGGCTACAGTAACGTGTCCGTAGGCCCTGGGTGTGCTCTGTATCGTGATGATAGGTTCCTCCAACTCGCCGTTGAAATATTTCGCATTCAATGCGCGGAAGATTTTTTCAAGGTATCCAGCGGTCCGGGATGTTTTGACGGTTTCTTTCATTTTTGCGTCCTCACTTTCGTTTTCCCAATCTTTGCTCACGTTATCCCTTCGGGATAAGGGGTTGTGGGTTGTTCCGCGATTAGCGGAAAAAGTGAGGTTGGATAATTGTCAAGGGGACTGTGGAATACCGCAGCTAATTTTTTAGCAAGGATATGCCGCAAAAGCTCCTTTACAATTTTCCAATCCGTGATTTTATAATTTTAAGGGGAACAACAAAAAAGCAAAACACAGGAGCGTCACGGTTACAATTTGTTCCGCGGCACCCCTGTGTTCCCATGTTACAGGTCTTGCTTTTATTTTAAAAGTGTGGTACGATTGTGGTACTTGCAAAAAGGAATATAAAAAAGCTCCTGATTTCAAACGCATCAACGTTAAAAATCAAGAGTTTAATTTGGTGACCCGTACGGGAATCGAACCCATGTTACAGCCGTGAAAGGGCCGTGTCTTAACCGCTTGACCAACGGGCCTTACAAATACAGAGCTTCGCTAAAACCTCCGACTTTCATCGTCCACTACTGCGGACGACCGTCCCCCTTATCTTAGCGAAACTCTGTAACGTGGTAGCGGTAACTGGATTTGAACCGGTGACACTTCGGGTATGAACCGAATGCTCTAGCCAACTGAGCTATACCGCCACATATTTAACTTGCACTCGAACGGTGCTTTATTATTATATCCATAGATGCCCCTTTTGTCAACACATATTTTCAAAAAAATTTGCAGTTTTTTGAGATTCTCAATTTATTTACATAGGTGCGTTGAAATACAGGTTTTCTTGTCAGTTTTGCAGCAAAAACCCTCTCAGGCGCTCCCGCTTCCCACGCAAAAAGCACCGCTTCCCTGTGCGGAAAGCGGTGCTTTTTTCAACCTTTTTCTGCCCGGTTGTGGAAAACCCGGTGCAGTTTTAGTTCTTCTTATTGGTGGGGACCATGACCTTCAGCCCGCCCATGTACGGCTGCAGCACTTCGGGGATGGTCACGCTGCCGTCGGCCTGCAGGTGGTTCTCCAGGAAGGCGATCAGCATACGCGGAGGTGCCACGCAGGTGTTGTTCAGGGTGTGGGCCAGATAGGTCTTGCCGTCCTTGCCCTTGATGCGGATGTGCAGGCGGCGTGCCTGTGCGTCACCCAGATTGGAGCAGGAGCAGACCTCGAAGTACTTCTGCTGGCGGGGGCTCCAAGCCTCGATATCGCAGCTCTTGACCTTCAGGTCAGCCAGATCGCCGGAGCAGCAGTTCAGCTGGCGCACGGGGATCTCCATGCTGCGGAACAGCTCCACGGAGTTCTTCCAGAGCTTCTCGTACCAGTCGGCGCTCTCCTCGGGGCGGCAGACCACGATCATCTCCTGCTTCTCGAACTGGTGGATGCGGTAGATGCCGCGCTCCTCGATGCCGTGTGCGCCCTTCTCCTTGCGGAAGCAGGGGCTGTAAGAGGTCAGGGTCAGGGGCATCTTGCTCTCGTCCAGCGTCTGGTCGATGAAGCGGCCGATCATGGTGTGCTCGCTGGTGCCGATCAGGTACAGGTCCTCACCCTCGATCTTGTACATCATGGCGTCCATCTCGGGGAAGGACATGACGCCCTGCACCACGTTACCGTGCATCATGAAGGGCGGGATGACGTAGGTGAAGCCCTTGTTGATCATAAAGTCGCGGGCGTAGGCCAGCACAGCCTCGTGCAGGCGTGCAATGTTGCCCAGCAGGTAGTAGAAGCCGTTGCCAGCCACGCGGCCTGCGGCGTCCATATCAATGCCGTCAAAGCTCTCCATGATCTCGGTGTGGTACGGGATGGGGAAATCCGGCACGACAGGCTCGCCGAAGCGCTGGGCTTCCACGTTATAGGTATCGTCCGGGCCGATGGGCACGCTGGGGTCGATCATCTGGGGAATGGAGTACATGATCTCCTGAATGCGGGCGGACAGTTCCTCCTCTTCCTTCTCCAGCTCTGCCATCTTGTCGGCGTCCGCCTTGACGGCGGCGTTGTTGGCGTCGATCTGTGCCTGCAGCTCTGCCTTCTGTGCCTCGTCGGTGCACTTCTTCAGCTGACCGAACAGCGGGCCGTTGGCCTTGCTCAGCTTGTTGCGGGCGGCCTTCAGGGCCTCCACTTCCTTCAGGGCTGCACGGTACTTGGCATCCTTTTCGATGACCTCGTCCACCAGCGGCAGCTTTGCATCCTGAAACTTCTTTTTGATGTTTTCCTTAACGGCGTCCGGGTTCTCGCGGACAAATTTGATATCCAGCATGATTGACTCTCCTTAACTCTATTGGGCTTGCAGCGGTGCGTCTGGGGCTTTCCGCTGCCGTTCAAAGGCGGCAGTTCCCGCCTTGGATCGCATGATTATTCGGTTTCCATCTGGTACTGTCCCAGCAGGTTTGCAAAGGCGCGCAGCTGCTCGTCGGAGTAAAAATGCACCGTCAGCTTGCCCTTGCCGCCGTGGTAGGCCACGTTCACCTCGCTGCCCAGCACCTGTTTCAGGCTCTCTTCCACCTCCACCGGCAAAGTGCCGCGGGGTGCGGGTTCGCGGGGCTCCTTGGCGGGCTTTGCCATCTTTTTGCAAAGCGCCTCGGCCTGACGGACGTTCAGCTGGTTGTCCGCGATAATCTGCGCGGCTTCGGCCTGCAATTCCGGTGTGGGCAGACCCAGCACCACCTTGGCGTGACCGGTATTGATAAAGCCGCTCTTCAGCAGCTCCAGCACCGTTTCCGGCAGGTTGAGCAGACGCAGACTGTTTGCCAGTGCGCTGCGGCTCTTGCCCAGCTTGCGGGCGGCCTGCTCCTGCGTCAGGTCGCAGCGGGTCATCAGCTCCCGGATGCCGGCAGCTTCTTCCACCGGGTCCAGATCCTCGCGCTGTAAATTTTCCACCAGCGCCAGCTCCATGGCCTGCTCGTCGGACACATCCTTGATGACCACCGGCACCTCGGTAAGACCCGCCATGCGGGAGGCACGCCAGCGGCGCTCGCCCGCCACGATGCTGTAACCGCCCATGGGTCTTGGCCGCACCGCGATGGGCTGCAACAAGCCGTGCTCGGCGATGCTGGCAGCCAGCTCACTGAGGGTCTCCTGCTCAAAGGTCTTGCGGGGCTGGTCGGGGTCCGGCTCGATCTCGCGCAGCGGCAGCGTTTCCACCGCTGCGTGCTCTGACTCAAAGACCGGTGCTGCATCCTCAAACAGACTGTCCAGCCCGCGTCCGAGCCCTCCTTTTCCTCTTGCCATTGTTTACCTTGTTCCCCCTGTTTTAATCTTCCAGAGCGTTTTTCGCCGGCTCTGCGGCGGGTGCAGCCTTTGCGCGGGACTTCTTAGGTTCCTGCGGGCGGTTGTGCTTGACGAATTCGATGGCCAGATCCATGTAGGCCTCGCTGCCCTTGCCCTTCGGCTCGTAGAAATTGATGGGCTGGCCGTAGCTGGGCGCTTCCGAAATGCGGATGGAGCGCGGGATGGTGGTCTTGTACACCTTGGAGCCGAAGTACTTCTGCACCTGCTCCACCACCTGCACGGTCAGGTTGTACCGCAGCGAGAACATGGTGAACACCACGCCCTCGATATCCAGATACGGATTATACTTTTTGCGGATGGTCTTGAGGGTGCTGATGAGCTCCGACAATCCTTCTAGCGCATAGTACTCGCACTGCACCGGGATGAGCACACTGTCGCAGGCACTCAGGCCGTTGAGAGTGAGCAGATCCAGACTGGGCGGGCAGTCGATAAAGATGAAGTCATAGTCCTTCTGCACCTCAGCCAGCGCCTTGCGCAGACGCCCCTCGCGGCCGGGCAGGTCGATCATTTCCAAGCTGGCACCGGCCAGCCGGGTGTTGGAGCCGATGACATCGGTGCGGTACTCGGTGTGCCGGATAGCCTGCGCCGCCGTTGCCCTGCCGATGAGCACCTCATAAGTGCCCGCTTCCACGCTGCGCTTTGGGATGCCATAGCCGGTGGTGGTGTTGCCCTGCGGGTCAAGGTCTACGATAAGCACCTTTTTGCCCAGCGCCGCTACGCAGGACGAAAGATTGACGGCGGTGGTGGTTTTGCCCACTCCGCCCTTCTGGTTTGCGATCGCTACAATTTTTGCCACGCGCTTTTCTTCCTCCCGGGGAAAGATTTGTTCCACATGGAACACGCAGTCGTGCCCGCCGGTTTCCCCGTCCGACAGACACCTTGGCTTCTAGTATAACACATCCAAATTGTTTTTTGAACCATCTGGAGCGTTTTTCAGCTGGATTTTTAACTTTTGGGGTGGGAAAGTTAAAAGACCGCACGATTCTGGGCTGCAAATAAACGATTTGGAATGGCTTCCGCTTCGCTCTAGCCATGTTCAGCGGAAATAATATTTATATTTTCGCGTTTGGAGCGACCGCGTTTGCGGAGCGCAGCGCAGCAATGAAAGCCCCAGTGGGGCTTTTAAGCGGCAGAGCGGTCTGCATTAGCAGATGGAGGGGCTTTGCCCCGACAAGCTCTGCGGAGCGCTCCAAACGCTATTTTCACAGAAGGGCTGCAATGATTAAAGTGCGGTCTGAATTGCAAATGCCGTTTTCCTCCACGACCCCTCCCGTGAAAAGGGGATTCAGAAAAGCCCGCAGGCTTTTCTGAATCCCGAATAAAAAAACTAATTCCGCTATTTATGCGCAGAGCGCACGCGGCGCGCATTCCAAACCGTTCTCTCAGAACCGCAGCCGCATCTGATACCACACCACCCCGCCGTGGGTGGAAGCGGAAACGCCCTCGTTCACAAAGCCGAACTTTGCATAGTAGTGCAAAAGCTTCTCCTTGCAGGTCAGTACCAGCCCCTTGCGCCCCTGTGCGCGGGCATCTGCAATGGCTCTTTGCAGCAGCAGCCCGGCATAGCCCCGGCAACGGCAGCGCGGGAGGGTGTTCACCCCAAAGATCATCTGCCATGCGCCATTTTCATCATGCAGGGCGGCGTCCGCGTACATCTCATCGGTCAGGTCGGGCATATCGGTGCAAAAGCCGTCCACAAAGGCCACCAGCTCCCCCTGCTCAAGCAGCAGCCAGAAATGACCGGCATAGTGTGCCAGCCGTCCGGCAAATTCCTCTGCCGTGGCAGCCTCCGCTGCCGGAAAACAGGCCGCCTCCACGGCGGCAATGGCCTGTAAATCGTCCATAGTTGCGTTGCGGATCTCCATGGTATCTCCCCCTCTTCTCTTTTTCTATTCAGTATACCACAGCTGCCGCGCAAAGGCAAAATATTTGCATCTGTTCCCCGTCCGTGTTACAATGGCTATACTACGCTTGGAAGGGAGTTGAAACGCCATGCCCACCGAAAACCGCACTACCTTAACGCCGGACACCCCGGTGCGCTACCTGAAAGGGGTGGGGCCCAAGACCGCAGAGCGGTTCGAAAAACTGGGCATCGTGACGTTGGCAGACCTGCTGTGCCACTACCCCCGACGGTACATCGACTTTTCCAAGCCCTACTCCATTGCGGAGGCCCCTGCCGACACTGAATGCGTGGTAAAGGCCGAGGTGTTTGCAAAGCCCGGCGGGCGCATTCTGCCGGGCGGGCGGCGGATGGAGCGCATCACCGCCGGGGACGATGTAGCCAGTCTGGAGATCACATGGTTCAATAACCCCTACGCCACCCAGAAATTGCAGCTGGGGCAGGAATACTATTTTCAGGGCATCGTGACCGGCGGGATGCTGCGCCGCCAGATGGTCAACCCGCAGGTGCGCACCGCCGAGCAGATTCAGGCCGCGCCCTTTGAGGCCGTTTACCCCCAGACCGAGGGGCTTTCCAGCACCGTGATCGCAAAATGCATCCGGCAGCTGCTCCCCCATGCGGAACTCCTGCCCGACCCGCTGCCAGAGGAGATGCTGAAAAAATACCGCCTGCTCTCCAAGGCCGATGCTGCCCATCCCCTGCCCTGCCACGGAAGAGGAGGCTTTTGCAGCCCGACGGCGGCTCATCTACGAGGAGCTGCTGGTGCTCCAGTTGGGCATTGGACGGATGAAGAACCGGGGCAGCGCCTCCACCGGTGCACCCATGCAGCGGCTCGACCCGGCCCCCTTCTGGGCATCGCTCCCCTTCTCCCCCACCGGTGCCCAGCGCCGGGCCGTAGACGAAATTCTGACCGATCTGTCCGGCAGCACCTCCATGAACCGCCTTTTGCAGGGCGATGTGGGCAGCGGCAAGACGC
>ENA-ORNW01001450-ORNW01001450.1-human-gut-metagenome-genome-assembly--contig:-NODE-1450-length-18202-cov-3.623684_pt1 | contig 18202 bp, 17 predicted proteins | sample MGYA00242121_ERZ509034 | MGnify/ENA primary metagenome ERZ509034 (study PRJEB26280, sample SAMEA2338689) | human gut metagenome | biome: human gut; feature: human-associated habitat; material: faeces... | reverse complement strand
GTTTTTATATTCGCATATTAAATTCACATTAAATATTGAAAAAAGATGGGAAAGAGCACATTTTTACAAGACTTTAAGGCGTTTGCTATGAAAGGGAACGTCATTGACATGGCTGTCGGTGTAGTTATCGGCGGCGCGTTTGGGAAGATCGTATCGTCACTGGTGGCGAATGTTATTATGCCCCCAATAGGCTTATTGGTTGGTGGTGTGAACTTTACAGATCTGAAATGGGTAATGAAAGCGGCTGAAGTTGGAGCAGACGGTAAGGAGATTGCTCCTGCCGTATCTCTGGATTACGGACAATTTCTGCAAGCAACTTTTGACTTTCTGATTATAGCTTTTGCTATATTCCTATTTATACGTCTGATCACTAAACTGACTACGAAGAAGGCGGCAGAGGAAGCCCCGGCTGCTCCTCCTGCGCCACCTGCTCCTACTAAAGAAGAGGTATTGCTGACTGAGATTCGTGACTTGCTGAAAGAGAAGAAATAAGTACTTGTATAATAAAATAGGAGATTCTGTTTTGAGTCTCCTATTTATTATATATAAGTCTCTCTGACATCGTTTCCCTTTTCGGATTTTATGTTGTCCGATGATATATTTCTCTCGTAAATTTCGATTTTTCTGTTTATTCTTCTATCTTTTTGCCTACTTTTTTCTACTTTTGCAAATCATTTATTCAAAATCCAACCATTGATATGCAGGAGAAAATAATAATTCTTGATTTCGGTTCGCAGACAACACAGCTGATTGGTCGTCGCGTACGCGAACTGGACACGTATTGCGAAATTGTTCCTTATAACAAGTTTCCTAAAGAAGATCCGACAATTAAAGGAGTCATCCTTTCCGGAAGTCCTTTTTCGGTTTATGATAAAGATGCCTTCAAGGTAGACTTGAGTGAGATTCGTGGTAAATATCCTATTTTGGGTATCTGCTATGGTGCACAGTTTATGGCGTATACTAACAATGGAAAAGTAGAACCGGCCGGTACACGTGAATATGGCCGTGCGCATCTGACTTCTTTTTGCAAGGATAATGTGCTGTTTAAAGGAGTTCGTGAGAATACGCAGGTATGGATGAGTCATGGTGATACAATCACTGCTATCCCTGATAATTTTAAAAAGATTGCTTCAACGGATAAAGTGGATATTGCTGCTTATCAGGTTGAAGGTGAGAAGGTATGGGGCGTTCAGTTCCATCCGGAAGTATTCCATAGCGAAGACGGGACGCAGATATTGAAGAACTTCGTAGTTGATGTTTGCGGATGCAAGCAAGACTGGTCGCCGGCTTCTTTCATCGAGAGTACGGTTGCTGAGTTGAAAGCTCAGTTAGGTGATGATAAAGTGGTGCTGGGATTGAGCGGTGGTGTCGATTCATCGGTTGCTGCTGTTTTGCTGAATAGAGCTATTGGTAAGAATCTGACTTGTATCTTCGTAGACCACGGTATGCTCCGTAAGAATGAGTTCAAGAATGTGATGAACGATTACGAATGCCTCGGACTGAATGTAATTGGCGTGGATGCCAGTGAAAAGTTCTTTGCAGAGCTTGCAGGTGTGACGGAACCGGAGCGTAAACGTAAGATTATCGGTAAGGGCTTTATCGATGTATTCGATGTGGAAGCTCATAAAATAAAAGATGTGAAATGGCTGGCTCAGGGCACTATTTATCCAGACTGCATCGAATCATTGTCTATAACAGGTACAGTGATCAAGAGTCATCATAACGTAGGTGGTTTGCCCGAAAAAATGCACTTGAAGTTGTGCGAGCCGCTTCGTCTGTTATTTAAGGATGAAGTTCGTCGCGTAGGTCGTGAGTTGGGTATGCCGGAACATTTGATTACTCGTCATCCATTCCCTGGACCGGGTTTGGCTGTACGTATTCTTGGAGACATCACCCGCGAGAAAGTGCGTATCCTGCAAGATGCTGATGATATTTACATTCAGGGATTGCGCGACTGGGGATTGTATGATCAAGTATGGCAGGCAGGCGTTATCTTGCTGCCGGTACAGTCTGTAGGTGTCATGGGAGATGAACGTACTTATGAAAGAGCGGTAGCATTGCGTGCCGTGACTTCTACTGATGCCATGACTGCCGACTGGGCGCATTTGCCATATGAATTCCTGGGTAAGATTTCGAATGATATTATTAATAAGGTGAAAGGTGTAAACCGCGTAACCTATGATATCAGTTCTAAGCCACCTGCAACTATTGAGTGGGAATAAGAGATTTTCTTGATTTATATAAAATTCCAGTATCGCAAGTTACTGGAATTTTTTTATGTAATATACCCTTTATTTTTAGTACGGCTTTTTTGCTGTCTATTTACTTTTGTTTTTCTATATACGCTTTTTGCTTTTTTGAATAAAAAGTGACGAATGAAATTGCTTGTTGTTTTTTAAACTTATGTTTATCTGCTTATTTTGTAGTATTGCATTATCTTTGAAACACATATACAAAAAGAAGTTTATTGTTGTAAATGATGAATGCACAGATGAAACATTATCGCATTTAAATGTTTTCGATGGTACAATTGGTGCTAATTTATTTAAGCATTTGGGGACGAAAGTAATTTTTGACTTTGATAACATGAGAATAGAAGGAAAAGACTAATCTTATTTTTCTTTCTCCTGTTTTAATATCCATAGTGATTTGATAGTAGTTATGCCCTCATGCTCTCACTATTCGCTTTCATCCCTTTATTCATCGATGTTTTAGCTATTAGAGCGACTGTGGTAGCAAGTATGAGAGCAACCGCTTGCCCTCACTCTGTTACAGAGCATTATACATCGTTTTTTTGCTGCTATTATTTGATTTACAGAGTATTAATGTCTGAAGTGTCAACTATTAACGATTGGCATTTCAGCCATTAATAACTGAGAAATCAGGTGTTAATAGCTGATAACTCACGCATTATTGACCGATATATGATTGAATGCTTCCTGAAAGATCAGGTTGATTGAAACATTTCATGCGGTCAAGTTAATCCAATCATATAAGTCAAGCGCCAGTTTCCTGCTTGGGAAACTGGCATTCCCTTATAAGGGAACGGCAGTTCCAAGGCAGGAAACGAGCGTTTCCGATATAGGGAACGCTCGTTTCCAAAATAAGAAATTAAAGGAAACTGTAAGCCATTCAGATACAATGATATAGGGAAATATTGGTAAGAAATGAAACATATACGTGTGATTGATGTCGTATTTTATTATAAGGTTAATGCGAGTAAAAAGTCTGTTTTTATTAGAGGAAAAGTTTGTATGCCGTAATATAATATCGTACCTTTACAGGAATTGAATAATAAACAATATTGGTAGATAAACAGACAAAAAAGAATGAAAATAACTTTAATCAGACAAGACAGCGGGAGTGGAAAGGAAGCTCTAAGCATATGTGAAGCAGGTACATTATTCAACAAAATGAAAACGGAGACAAAATCGGGACACATTACGGCTTTGCGAAACCTGATACCGATGCTGGAAGGTACGTACAGCCAGTACGAACATATAGACAAACTGCCATATATCTATTCTGCCGTAGAATGTACCCGCACTAAAGAAGGCGAACGAAAAATGAAACAATATAACGGACTGGTGCAGTTGGAAGTGAACCGGCTGGCAGGCCCGTCCGAAATGGAATATGTGAAACGGCAGGCGGCACTCTTGCCTCAGACTTTCGCCGCATTCTGTGGTTCCAGTGGCCGTACGTGAAGATATGGGTGCGTTTTGCCCTGCCGGATGACAGAGGACTGCCCGAAAAAGAAGCGGAAGCGGAATTATTTCATGCTCATGCCTACTGGCTGGCGGTAAAGTGCTACCAGCCGCTGCTTCCTTACGATATTAATCTGCAAGCACCGGTGCTGGCACAGAAGTGTCGTATGACACTGGACGAATCTCCATATTACAATCCCGATGCAGTGCCGTTCTGTCTGGAACAACCGCTCGCTATGCCCGGTGAAGAAACTTTCCGGCAGCGCAAGCAGGGTGAAAAGAATCTGCTGTTGCGCCTGCAACCGGGATATGATTCTGCAAAAACCTTCACAAAGATTTATGAAGCGGCGTTGAACAGGGCATTTCAGGAAATGGAAGACTGGAAGCGTGGAGATGATTTGCAACCTTTGCTTGTACACCTTGCCGAGCATTGTTTCAAAGCGGGGATACCCGAAGAAGAAGCGGTGCGGCAGACACTCATTCATTACTATCGGGAAGAGGATGAGCGAATCATACGCTCGACGATTCATAATCTTTATCAGGAATGTAAGGGTTTTGGCAAGAAAAACAGTATCGGAAGGGAGCAGGAGACGGCTTTTCTGCTGGAAGAATTTATGAACCGTCGTTATGAATTTCGTTATAACACCGTGTTGGATGATCTGGAATACCGCCAGCGTGATTCCATCCACTTTTACTTTAAGCCCGTGGACAAACGTGTGCGCAACAGTATCTCTATCTGTGCCTTGAAAGAAGGCATCAATGCCTGGGATCGTGATGTAGACCGTTTTCTGAATTCGGAATATGTTCCTTTGCACAATCCTGTAGAAGAATATCTTTATGATGTCGGCCGTTGGGACGGGAAAGACCGTATCCGTGCATTGGCAGGATTGGTTCCTTGTACGAATCCGTACTGGCAGGAGTTATTTTATCGTTGGTTTCTGAGCATGGTGGCGCATTGGAGAGGGGTGGATCGGCAGCATGGAAACAGTACGTCACCTTTGCTTGTCGGTCCGCAAGGGTATCGTAAGTCAACGTTTTGCCGGATTATTCTGCCGCCTGAGTTGCGTTTCGGCTATACGGACAGTATTGATTTCAAGAGTAAGCAGGAAGCGGAGCGTTATTTAGGACGTTTTTTTCTGATCAACATTGATGAGTTTGATCAGATCAATGTCAGCCAGCAGGGGTTTCTGAAGCATTTGTTGCAAAAGCCTGTTGCTAACTTGCGCAAGCCTCATGGCAATACTATTCGTGAAATGCGTCGTTATGCCTCCTTTATCGGCACCAGCAATCAGAAAGATTTGCTTGCCGATCCCAGTGGCAGCCGTCGTTTTATCTGTATTGAGGTGATAGCTCCTATCAAAACCAATGCTACCATCAATTACAAACAGCTGTATGCTCAAGCAATGGAGGCGATTTATAAAGGGGAACGTTATTGGCTGAATGATGAGGATGAAAACATATTAAAACAGACTAACCGTGAGTTTGAACAGGTGAGTCCGCTGGAACAGCTGTTCCACTGCTATCTTAATCCCGTAGAAGAGGAAATGGAAGGCGAATGGCTGACTGCCATGCAGATTTTGAATTATTTACAGACGAAAACACGGGATAAACTGGCTATTAATAAGGTAGGACAGTTTGGGCGTGCACTTCAAAAACTGAATATTCCTTGCCGTAAGTCTCGTAAAGGGACGCTTTATCATTTGATGAAAGTAGAGTAATTGATAAAGGTGGTGTGAAAGGGGGCTTTGTCAACCAAAATCAGGACGAGACAGGGTGAGGGTAACTTTTTACCCTCACCTACCCTCACTCTTACCCTCATCACTGAAAGGACGATGAATAGGGGAATGCAGGGAAAGTGTGAGGGTGTGAGAGTAAATCATGTATAAAAAATAATTGGATATTGAATCGGATGGTAAAGAATTGTGTGGCGGTCGGCAGTCCTTGCCGGGTGATAAAGTATATTGAGAACGATTGATTGTATGGAGGAGTGGGAGGGGGATTGTCTTTTCTACGTAAAAACAGCAATTTTCGGGTCGTTTATCAGTGATGCGTGTAGTAATTTTGCGGCATTGGAAATGAGAGTGCGAGTATAAAAACGAAAATATTATTAGCTGTTATTTCAACTGTAAATATAATAAACGTATCTTTGGAAGTATGGAAGATAAAACGAATGTGATTAAGATACAGCGTTATCATTCTCCTTGTGGTGATTTGATGCTTGGCTCGCTGGAGGATAAGCTTTGTCTTTGTGACTGGGCGGCTGAAAGTCATAGGGATATCGTAGACAGGAGATTGCGGAAAGTGCTGAAAGCTGGTTATGAGGAAAGTACATCAGATGTGATACAGGAGGCGATGAGCCAGTTAGATGAATATTTCAATGGCGAGCGGACTGTGTTTGAGGTGCCTTTGCTTTTTGTTGGTACGGAGTTTCAGAAGAGTGTATGGTATAAGTTGTTGGAGATTCCATACGGTTCGACTGTGTCATACGGTGAGCTGGCAAAACAACTCGATTTGCCGAAAGCTGTCCGTGCTGTTGCTGCCGCTAACGGGGCGAACGCTATTTCTATTTTTGCTCCGTGCCATCGTGTCATCGGCAGCAACCACTCTCTTGTGGGATATGGTGGCGGGCTTCCTGCTAAAAAGCGGTTGCTGGATTTGGAATTAAATGGCAAACCTCTGTTATGAATGAGCAAAAAACGCTTGACTATGCACGTATTGCGCAGGCAATCGGGTATATAAGGGAGAATTTTAAAAGGCAACCGGGATTGGATGAGATTGCCGGAGAGGTGGCGTTGAGTACAGCGCATTTCCAACGTATGTTTACGGAGTGGGCGGGAATTAGCCCTAAGAAGTTCTTGCAATATACTAGTATTGAATATGCCAAGAGAATCTTGAATGAAACTCATGCGTCTTTATTCGATGCGGCACAGGAAACAGGGCTTTCCGGTACGGGCAGATTGTATGACTTGTTTGTAAATATAGAAGGGATGACGCCGGGCGAATATAAAAACGGAGGTGAAAGTCTTTCTATCAATTATAGTTTTGCCAAAAGTCCTTTCGGTGAAATCTTCATTGCGTCTACCGATAAAGGTATTTGTTGTATGGAGTTTGCAGACGAACATGACGCGGCTTTTAACTCTTTATGGAAGAAGTTTCCTAATGCAAAGTTTACCTCGATTGTGGATGAAGTGCAGCAAAATGCTTTATTTATCTTCACCGCAGGACTGGAGTAAACTCAAAGAAATAAAATTGCATCTGAAAGGTACTGACTTTCAACTAAAGGTATGGGAAACCTTACTGAAAATTCCTGTCGGTGGCTTGACTACTTACGGAGATATAGCCGTAGGAATCAATAATCCGAGAGCTTGCCGGGCTGTTGGAACGGCTGTCGGTGAGAATCCCGTAGCTTTCCTTATTCCGTGTCATCGGGTCATTCGTGCTTCCGGTGAGTTGGGAAATTACCATTGGGGAGAGATTCGCAAGACTGCAATGATTGGTTGGGAGGCTGCAAAAGGTGAGGTAAAGAGGGGATTATAGGAAAGAATGAAGGTGATTTTAGTTCACATTCTTTTTAGTGCAATGCTGTTTCTTATATTATTAATATATAACTAATTTGATTATGAAATTATTGGTATTCCTTGCTAAAGGGTTTGAAACGATTGAGTTTAGTGCTTTTATAGATGTTATGGGATGGGCAAAGACGGATTTTGATTGTAAAATAGATGTTGTGACCTGTGGCTTGAATCAAAAAGTGATTAGTTCTTTCAATGTTCCTGTTTTGGTGGATAAAGTCATGGATGAAGTGTCTGCAGATGAATATGACGCGCTTGCGATACCCGGCGGATTTGAAGAATTCGGATTCTATGAGGAGGCATATAATGAACAACTTCTGGAATTGATACGACTGTTTGACTCACAAAAGAAATGGATCGCAACAGTCTGCGTGGGAGCTTTGCCTGTTGGGAAAAGTGGAGTGTTGAACGGTCGGAAAGCAACAACTTATCATCTTAGAGGTGCTCATAAACAGAAAGTGCTTCAGGGATTTGGAGCAACTATCGTAAATTCTCCCATCGTGGTGGATGATAATATCATAACTTCTTATTGTCCTCAAACATCATACGGGGTTGCATTGCTTTTATTAGAGAAGTTGACCTCTCATAAAGAAATGGTTTTAGTGAAAGATGCTATGGGATTTTAATAAGTTGCATTTAAGCACTGCACTCGGTTTTGAGTTCGCTATGGATGATGCTTCTCACTGCTTTTTCATGTTTGAATAAATAATAATAAGTGCTTGCGGTAAGAAAAGCCAGAAACCGGATATTGGTTCGACTATGCAACCGATTATGGTGAACAGTAGAATGAAGTAACCTAAAAATAAAGGTGCCGGTTTTTGTTCTTTTCTGATATAGTATTGAAGTGTCTCTCCCCAAAGAATAAGTATTATTCCGCAGATTAGGAACCAGAAAGCAAAGCCCAGGTTATGATTTTCTCCAATAGAGTCTATTAATCCATTGTTAAGCATTTCCGTAAAAGCTTCTTTTCCAAGAAATAACGCATAAATGGTATGAATGACTCCTGTTGCTGTTAAAAGTGTTCCACTATATTTCCAAAGTTTCATGTTCTTGCCTTTTTAGTATTTTATTGGGATGTACACTTCTACAGAATTTGAAATTTAATCCGTTTTAACATATCATCCGGTTCTTAATAAGTTGCTCGATAACGCAAATATAAGTAATCATGTACGATTCCCAACGTATGATTTCGACATTTGTGTTTGTTTTAGATTCTTTATACTTGGTCATTCGTTTTCTTGTTGTGATATCTGTGGACATGAGTTGCTTTATAAATATCCTTTAGTTCTTCTTTATTGTATTGAAAATTATATCTTTGTATTTCAGATAGTTGGATTTATGGAGTTTATAAAAGAGGCTGGCGTCTCACCACAAAAAAGTATGGATATTAAGAATGATAAGATCACAATAAAGCCTTTGCGTGATAAGGATGTAGACATTTTCAGTAAATGGTTGGCTAAAGAATATATTTATAAATGGTTCTGCCCTGACGGAGAAGAACATAAAATGGCTTGGTTGGATGAGGTAAATAATAGAAATACCCAATATCATTATATGAAACATTTCATTGTTTATTATAATGATAAAGCCATTGGCTTTTGTTTATACTTGGATTGTTATTTTGAAAAAGAATATATACCGGAACATTACGGAAAAACTGTCGATGAGAAAGAGACAGTCTTTGAAATAGGTTATCTCATAGGCGAAGAGGAATATTTGGGTAAGGGCATCGGGAAGATTATTGTAAAGAAGCTGATCGGGGAAATTGCCGAAATAGGAGGGAAAGAGATATTGGCTGACCCTGATGAGGCTAATGTTTTATCCATAAGAACATTGTTAAGTAATGGATTCGTAAAAGTAAAAGATTGCGATTATAGGTATTGTCTTAAATAGATAAGAAAACTTCTTTTGAAAGAAGTTTTCTTATACGGCCATTCTATTTATTATTTGAATACAAAGTTGCTCAATAGATAACTCAAGAAGTTACCATAAATGATTATCTTTTATCTGACTTGTAAACTCATTTATAGCATCATATCTCAGCTTCGAAACGGAAGAATTTACTTTCGCTATTTTCTTCGTCAAAAATCTTTCGATGAAATTCATTTTGTCAAACTGAAACTCGCCACCTAAAATGGCTTTGGGAATCGATAATCTCTGCAAGAACTCCGGGAAAGCCTTATTCATTTCTTCCGCTTCTTGCTCTTCGTTCATACAACAGATGAATAACCCTATTACTTTTTGCTCTAATAACAGTTGATTATTGTGACAGAATTGAGTAATTTTTCGGTTTGGAGAGCCCGCATAAATGGCTGTTCCGAGAATTATTCGATCGTAAGTTCGAATATCAGGTCTCGGACACTCTTTTAATGAGATGTAGTCAACTTTATTAGTCAACTTTTCTCCGATAAGGTGTGTTACTCGCTCGGTAGTTCCATGTTTTGAATAATATATGATAGCTGTTTTCATTTTCAACAGGCATAAGCGGTTTTAAATAGCCACTAATAAGTGACATGGTTATCCTTTGTAAAGGTAGAGACTTTATTCTGACTAGCAAACAGTTTTCGATATAATTAATCTATATCTTGTTTTTCTCATATTTGAAAAGTATGTTCCCCATCTCAAAACGAGATAGGGAGCATTTCTTAATATATAATTAATGTACAGGTGCCAAGATTGATTCCATAATACCTGTACATATTGAAATTCCTACTTAATATCCCGGATTTTGATACTCGCTGCCATTGGTGATTGTTGCAGTAAATGTAGTTGAAATGGGACGTAATGCATAATTCGGGTGAAAGAATTGTGCTAAGTCCGGATGAGTATTCTCCAGATACTCCGAGTTCTTAAACATTCCTGTCCGTTTCAAGTCGTAGAAGCGGCAATATTCTCCGCAAAGTTCACGGCCTCTTTCGTCTAAGATATCTCGTACTGTAATACTCCCTGTAAGCGGATTTGCTCCGGCACGTTCACGAACCTTGTTGATATAACCGGCTGCATTCGCACCACCATTCAGGTAAATATCAGCTTCTGCCGCAATCAAATAAACTTCTGCCATGCGCATGATAAACGTTGCATTCAGATTACCGTTTCTCTGTTTGGAAGCATTGGCTACATAATAATTGCTGCTGTTATGCTTATTCAGTGATGGATAATAGTAGCGGAATTGGTTCTCATTTGTGCCGTCATTTTTGTAATTGCCAGTGACGTTTGTATAAGCATAATTCATGTTCACATTATTATTGTCATCACTATATACATGATGATAATCAATTAGCAAATAATCAGAAATGTGTTCTTTTTGTTTCTCTGTCGCATAATCGATGTCCTGCGGCATGATGAATTTAATGGCTAAATCACCTTTATTCAGAGCTTTGCCAATGACGGTTTCTTCCTTGTCATACATGTGGACGGCACTTTCATCCCACGTGTAATTCTTGTTCGCGTTCCACTCTGTAGTGAACGATTCATGAAATCTGGGGTCCAATGTTCCGTCTTTCTGTACATATAAACTCAATAAATGCTGTGTGGGCATAAAGATACCGGTAATTGAGCCTTCCCAAGTAAGACGTGTTTCCTGATTATCTTCACGAGCACCGAACTTATTGATATTGCATAAGAAATACTCATCGTTGCGATTTAGCTTGTAATTTCCGTTGCTTGATCCGTGACCGTCTGCTCCTGCATACCAGCGATGTTTCCAGAGAGCTTCCTTGTTTTCCCAGTTATTGCTCTCTTTAAACACTTCGCTATACGATGGATACATATACGTATTGTATTTCCCACCGCCGGTTTCGCAATCGGTAATCAATTTCTTGGCTGTATCCAGAGCTTCCTGCAAATATTCGGTGCTTCCATATTCGTACGTCTGCAAGCAGGCTTTAGCCAGAAAACCGAGAGCGGCTTTCTTCGTCGGGGTGGTAGTAGTTGCATGCGTACCTGTTGGCAACCATTCGGATGCGAATCTTAAATCGGGCAGGATTACTTCCTGATAGATAGTCATCGGATCGGTGCGGGTGGGGGAGTAAGTCAGTGTTTCCGCTGTTATCGGTTCTGTGAGCATCGTCACTGCTCCGAATTGTTCCACTGCATTGAAATAATAGACAGCTCTAAGAAAACGGGCTTCCGCAATCTTGGCATTCCGCTCCTCTTCCGTGGTGTAGGGAGGTTTGTCTCCTAATGCGATAGCTTCGTTACAGGCTCCCACACCGTCGTATGTCCCGTTCCACCAATTATTGGTGTAAGTCGTATTGGGTGATGTTCCTGCGAAAAACCAGAACCACTGTGTGTAACTTGTTGATTCGTTGGCTTTATACGTCCAAAGATCGGTGTCGCCTTCAGTCAGTGACATCCAGTCCGCAGAACCGTAGTAAAACCTTTCCATAGCAAAATAACACTGGTTAATCAGGGTTTCATATCCATCGATGGAAGTAGCCAAAGCCTCTTTGGTAAATGCGCCCGGGTTGTATTCCTCCAAGGTGCAGGAATGTAGAGATAAGGCCGAGAACAGCACACTGCAAAATATGAATTTTATATATATCCTTTTCATGATTATAATCTTTTGTTAGAATGTCAAATTAACGCCAAAAACAAATTGCCGGTAGGTAGGAAATGCATCCGAACCGTTGGTTTCGGGATCAGTATCTTTCAACTGCTTATCTTTTACAAAGATGAACGGATTGTAGGCTGTGGCATAAATACGGCATTTCTCCATTAAAACTTTGCGGGAAATATTGACGGGTAGTGTATATCCCAGCGTGATATTTTTAATCTTAATGAAGGAGCCGTCGCGCACTCTTAATGAAGGATATACGGTTTTTTGTTCGTCTCCCGTTCCGGGACGGGGGAAATAGGCTCCTTGATTATCCTCTGTCCAGTAGTCTACGCCTGCCAGTTGGTTCTTGGTTACGCTCTGTTCGGCGGTATAATAACCGAGCAGGTCACTGTTGATTGTCTGTCCGTAACGCGCCATGGCAAAGACGGATAAATCAAAATTCTTGTAGGTGAAGGAATTGCTGAATCCGATGATCCAGTCCGGATTGGAATGTCCTAGAATTTGCCGGTCTTCCGTACTGTATTTATGCACACCTTCATCGCCTTTCTGGTCTAAGGTTTCTATCTTGATGAATCCGGGTTTTACGCCGTAGGCATCCAATGTTTCCTGTGGAGTATCGGTTCCCCAAATTCCGGTATATTTATATCCGTAAATAGCTTTAATCGGTTCACCGACAAACAGGTTTTCGGCGATCAGATCACCGTCAGGCAGATCGTCTATTTGTTCCTTGTTCCAGGTGACGGATAAAGTGGTATTCCAGGTGAAATCTTTATTCCGTATGTTGTGCGAAGTGATCGTTGCTTCCACGCCTTGGTTACTGGTCTGGGCGATGTTCTGCCAGATAGCCAGAGGCGATCCCCATCCGGTCAGACCGCTGGTGATGGGCAATGTACGTTTGAATAATAATCCTTTGGTGGTTGTCTTGAACCATTCTACCGATCCGTCAATGCGACCGTTCAGGATACCGAAATCCAACCCCACATTCCAGTTGTATGACTTCTCCCAGCCGAGATCGGAACTACCGTAGGTACCGGAGTATTGCGTGAAAGGAACAATCTTCCCATTAATGGAAATTCCCGAAGCGGCATATACGTATGCTTGTGTTGTGGTACTGTATGCGGTGGTTCCTCCCGAGTTACCCGTGATACCGTAGCTCACTCTCAACTTCAGGTTGTCTAGCCAACTACGTGTCTTTTCCATAAATGCCTCGTCTGATATTCTCCACGCCAGTGCACCTGCGGGGAAAGCATCCCATTTATGTCCGGTAGAAAATTGTGAAACACCGTCCCAACGGGTAGAGAAGTTAAATAGGTATTTACCCTTGTATGAATAGTTCAGACGGAAGGCAAAAGACATTTTCTGCGTCTGTGCGAAGTCGGATTCTACATGTTGGGAAGTGCCCGATGTCAGTCGCCAGAAAGACCATTGATCTACCATTTGACCGCTGGAGGCAGCCATGCTACTTTCCGACTGGTTCTTATTCCAGGAAGTAATCAGTGAACCTCCCAGATTATGGTTTTTGGCGATGGTTGTGTTGTATGCGAGAATATTTTCCCAAGTGTAATTCCAGGCATTGTTGTTGGTGATGGAAGCATGCGGTGAACCTGCATAAGACGGACGGTTGGCATTGCACTTCTCTCCCCAGTATTGCCCGCGGCGTGAGTGATTCAACGTACCATTGACACGACTGGTAAAAGTCAGGTCTTTGACGGGAGTTAGTTCGACATAGCCACTCACGTTCAGGTAGGTGGAACGTGTGTTGTCTACATACTGATTCTCTATGAAATCACTCATTGGGGAATATTGTCCCGTGATGTATTCGTGATTGATCTCCCCTTTTTCGGTAGATGCATCACCCAACGGGATGGCGGAGAGAGATTTGGTGAATGTGTTTTTTACACCGGAGTTCAAGTCCCGGTAGACTAAATTGGAGGTAAAGCCCACCTTTGCCCACGAAAATATCTGCTGATCCAGGTTGAGGCGTAACGAATATCTGTTCAGATTTTCGTTATTAAGTAAACCTTCCTCCCGGTTGTAAGAAGTTGAAGCAAATAATTTTGTCTTTTCAGTGCCACTGCTGACCGAAAGACTGTATTTCTGTGTGGTAGCCGTGTTGCCCGACACTTCATCTATCCAGTCTATCCATTTGCCATCGTTGTATGCATCTATAAAATCCTGTTTTCCCAGTAGGGCGGACATATCGGTGGGATAGTCACCGTTTTTATATTTATATGCTTCCCGTTGGTAGGTGACCCATTCATCCCGCGTCATCCCATGCCTGTAGTTGGGTGAACCGCTGAATCCGTAATAAGCATCGAAGTTTACGGTAGCTTTCCCCTCTTTTCCTCTTTTGGTGGTGATAATGACAACGCCGTTTGCTCCTGCGGAACCATAAATGGCGGTGGAAGAAGCATCTTTCAATACATCTACACTCTCAATATCCGACGGGCTGACCTGGCTATAGCTGCCGGGGATTCCATCGATAATAAACAATGGTTCGTTGCTGCCATAAATAGATCGTGAACCACGTAACAGGATAGTGACATCACCTCCTACCTGTCCCGAAGTTTTGGTGATATCCATTCCGGGTATCTTGCCTTGAAGGGCTTCCATCACATTATTGGTAGGAGCGGCCAGTACTTCCGCACTTTTGACGGAGGTTACTGCCCCCGTCAAATCCCGTTTTTTGACCGATCCGTATCCTACCACCACTACTTCATCAATCAGTCTGGCATCTTCCGTCAGTATGATTTCCAGCTTGTTCTTGTTGCGTGTATTGACTTCCTGCTCCGTGTATCCCATATAAGATACCTTTAATATTGCATTGGGCGATACGTGCAGTGTGAACAGTCCGTCTACATTCGTAATCGTCCCGTTGCTGGTACCTTTTTCAACGATATTCGCTCCGATAATCGTCTCTCCTTGAGAGTTTTTCACTATACCCGAGATCGTTCTGCTCTGTTGGCAATAAGCCCGTGTTGATCCAAGTATCGATAATGAACCTATTAATAGGAATAATAGGTAAAAATTCATTCTATAAACAGTCTTTAGGGAATTATTCCACCCTATGTTTGTTTTATCAGAAAATGATTTCATGCTTTTTGTTTAATTGTATGTTTACTAATTTGTTTTTGGATAGCTAAATTTTCGGCCGATTTAAAGCTATGTCTCGATTGTAACGACTTTACTTACCCCATAGGCTATTAGATTTTATTGGTTTAATGATGATTGTTCAGAATGTCAATTGCACATCCTTCTGCACTGTTTTAAATGTGGCGCCACGATTCATGTCAGCTAAAAACTGACAGGGCAAAATTATGCATATAGAACTGGGGATTGAAAAATATAGAGTTGACTTTTATCAGAACTGAGTTGTTTCTTACTACCTGTTGTATATTTGATTTTATAAAGTAATATTGTTGTTGATTAAACCTTTACCCGTCGTAAACTTTACGGTAGTAAAGTTTTAGAAGTAGATAAAATGATAAAGACTGGGATAAAATAGATCTAATTAGGTTATATTTAAAAGAGAAACAGATAGAAAGCTGTCTTTTTCAAAGGGCGATATGTAGTTGCGAATTTTATTTTCATTATCTTTGTCTCAATGTATTTACTAAAGCAACAATGATATGGATATTAAAGTAAAAGACAAGGTGAATCAAAGGCATGTCGGTCGCAATCTGCAAAGAATCCGTGTGTATCTGGGTATGAAACAGGAAGCGTTGGCTTCTGATCTGGGTGTTAGTCAACAGGAGATCTCGAAAATAGAGAAACAAGATGAAATAGAGGATGGACTGTTAACCAAAATAGCTGAAGTCTTGGGAATATCTACTGATGTCATCAAGGATTTTGATGTTGAAAAAGCCATTTGTAATATTAATAATTATAAAGATGCTACCATTTCTCCGGGAGCAATTGCTACTGTTTATGCTCATAACCAACAGATTAATCCTCTTGAAAAGGTGGTTGAACTGTATGAGCGCTTGTTGAAAAGTGAACAGGAGAAAATAGAGATTCTAAGAGAGTGCATAAAGCAGGGCAAATAATCAACAGACTGGAATATGGAAACGGAAAAGTACACAAATACGATTCATCTGGGAAGAAAAATTGAACGGGTGCGTCGGCTTCGGGGAATGACTCAAGCGGAACTCGGTGATTTGTTAGGTATAACGAAACAGGCTGTTTCGAAAATAGAACAAACAGAGAAGTTTGACGATGAACGATTAGGCGAGATTGCTTCAGCATTAGGCGTTACTGTAGATGGCCTGAAGAATTTTAATGAAGAGACAATCTTGTATAATACGAATAACTTCTACGAGAATTGCGGTGTTAAAAGTGCTGTCAGTAATACAGGTAATAATCAGACCTTTAATAGTTTTCCTGTTGAACAGGTAATTGAGATTTTCGAAAAGCTGTTGGATAAACAAAAGGAGCAATTTGAAACTTTAAAAAAAGAGAAGAAATAAATATCTCCAAGATATTGAATTTTATCAGTCGTAATTATACTCCTGATGCAATGATAGCTGAATTGATTTCTTCAAAAAATAAGGAAATAGATTGGTTGAAAGAAGAAATTAAGTTTTTAAGAGGGGAAAATGAAAAATTGCTGCTGATTGTGGGTGAAAAGATATGAGATGATGTTATCATAATTATGTGATACACTTCTGTCTGTTGTTTATATGGGTAATTATCACCTTTATATTGTAAGCATAACTAAGAGCTGATTGAAACTTTATAAATAATATTTTCTACTGTAAATGTTGAGGTATCCAAACTCTTTTTAATTCAAGGAGTTTGGATACTATTTTTAAGTTTACTGCATTATGGTGTAGTGTTCACAACACAAAGGCAATTATTTCGGGTGACAAGATAATATCTTTTTCTTTGAAAAAAATATCACAAAATTTTATTTGAAGGCTAATTTAGTTATTCTGTGTCCTTATTACTTTTTGTATCATTAGTATGATCCATACAGATATAACAAAGGGAGCGGTTAAGGTAGTGATACCCAAACTCATTCCTAGAATCTGTAATACGGTGGACAGTAAGACAGAGCATCCTGCCCATACGCCACTTTTCCAGCTCGTTCCTCCTAATGCTATAGCACATAATACCCCATTATAGCCCATTAATCCGGCATTTAAGTATGTAGTATCCACTTCAAGTAAAATGGCTAGGGGAATAGGAAGAAGTGCTCCCAAGATGGTATAGAGACTTGTCTTCCGAGAATTAATCAAAATGCCTATAAGGAAAAATAATCCGGATAGAACTGTATTTCCCTGAAACATGACTTGCCCTATACCTAAGCAGAAGGCTTGGAAATAATTAATATTCTGTGTGGTATCAATAACCGTATCAGAAACTGGTAGTAGATCTGGTATAAGCCAGCTACAAACTCCCAACATTCCCCATACAGCAAGAATGAAAGGAGCAGTAAAGCCAGGGAGCAAACGTTGCTGACTGAAAAAATAGGCAATCCATGTGGAAAGGGCCGAAGCGATAATCAACATGATTAAACCTCCTACTGATAATTGTAAAAATACGCCAGCTGCTATACCTACCAAAGTTCCATTAAATCCGTATAATCCATTTTTAATATCATCATACTTATATCCCGAAAAATAGGCTGCCAGTGTACTTATTATATTACCGCAGACTGCTAGTATGCCCATTTGCCATGAGTTTAGAAATATTCCAATTAGCATTAATAATCCGGATAGCGCATTATTCTGAAACATCACTTGTCCTATTCCACGTCCCAGAATGAGAAATAAATTGTGTATAAAGATCATTTGTGTAAAATATTGACTAATAAAATGATGACAAAAGTACAATCTTCTATTGAAAATAGCAAGATCAAGAGATGTGTAATAAAAGATTGTGAACTTATATGTTACTAGTAAAATATTGGGCTCGGTTGTAATTCTTGGGGGATTTGGTTCAGGACACAGCCATATCCTTAAAAAAAATTCATTCCGGTACGGAAATGAACTGATCCGTACGGAAAGAAATTAAATAATATAGTTTAGATTTTTCTCTACTGTATAAACAATCTATCTGAGACCCGGGTCTCAGCATCTATGACACCCGGGTCTCAAGTATGCCAACACCCGGGTGTTAGTACCATTGAGACCCGGGTGTCAGATAGAACTCTATTACTAAGCGTTTTTTCTTTGTTACTAGAGTAAATAAAATTCCGATGCATCTAATATTTATTCAAAACTGTGCGGAATGAATCTATTTTTAAGGATGTGATTGCCCTGAATTAAATCCCCCAAATTTCAGACTGAGCCTAGCAAACTCTATTGAGAATCATTATGAAAGGATTTTGAACTTCTTTGTGAACAGGAGTACAAATGCAGCAGCGG